>ERZ746981.105-NODE-105-length-72379-cov-13.304196_pt1 | contig 72379 bp, 36 predicted proteins | sample MGYA00374948_ERZ746981 | MGnify/ENA primary metagenome ERZ746981 (study PRJEB28757, sample SAMN06711160) | food metagenome | host: microorganism | place: China:Harbin | collected 2017-01-30 | study: EMG produced TPA metagenomics assembly of the Analysis of...
TCAGTAACATATGTAAATGGAACACCATTTAATCCAACGTTATAGCAGAAGTAATAAAGAAAGATCATAGCCAAAACGCCCTGACCCAAATCCTTTTGCTTGAAGTTACGTTGCTGGTTAATAGCAGATAGGATTGTCCAGATAACAAAGCAGATGAGCATACCAAAGAGTGAAAAGTTAAATGCGTGTCTTCTTTTAATATTCGGAATTATTAGGAATGCCTGAATCAAACAGCAACCCCAGTTGTAAATCATCAAGCCGCCATTGACCACCAATTGTTCACTGGTAGAAGTAATTCCAATAGAATTAAGGACTTTTCCGAGATAGTATGAAACCAAACCATTTCCGGACAACTGCATGAATGTTCCTAAGCAGCACAAAATCCATGTTCTTCTACGAGTTGCAGAAGTTTTGATAAGATCTCTATAAGAGGATTTCTCATTTGCTTCCCTTTCTTGCTGAATAGCCAACTGAATTTCCGTCATTTCGTAGTCGATCAACAATTCACTACCTGGATATCCGCCACCGTGATTTTTACTCAACACCTTTTTTGCTTCTTCTAGCTTACCCTTGGAAACCAAGAATCTAGGTGACTCATCAACTATGAAAAGAAGCAAACAACTTTGAACGAGTGGGAAGAAGCCCTGAACAATAACAGGGACTCTCCAACACCAATTATTGGCCATATTTCTAGTACCATAAGAAACCCATGCTGCAACAATAGCTCCCAAATACCACGATGAATTGTAATAAGCGGTAGATGTAGACCTGTGTGTAGGAAATGAAAGTTCACTAATAAGCGATGGTGCAGCAACCTGAATAATACCAGCACCAAATCCAAGGACAACTCTAGCACCAATTAACATTCCCAAGACATTTCTCCCAGTATAGTCCGAAGGGAAACTTTTTTCCCAAACACCCGCACAGGATTGAATAATAACACCAATAATCATGATTATATTGCCTATTTGAATACCAGGCTTTCTTCCAAACTTATCAATCACCCAAGAATTAATAAAGCAAGACACAAAACAACCGAAGACATAACCATTTGTTAGAGCTCCTAGAACGGCACTGTCAACATTTCCAATAGCATGATTGAAATTTGGCATCGTGTATAAGGAATTGAGGACACTTCCATCATAACCATTGTTACATGATGTTAAGGCAACAATAAAGATGTATGCACTCAATTTGCGAAGATGCGAAAGCTGCCACCATTTTTTCCCGTCAAATTTTGGCATAACAGTCTCAATAGACATCGGCTCTGGCTGATTCAAAGAATCAGCAGAGAGAGAATCTTTTGAGTTGCCATCATCACTCCCGGCATTAAATTGTTCATTAGTCATTTCTTTGAGGTATAACTAAAATATTTCTTGAAAATAGCGAAAACGTACGCTTTAAATTTGAAATAGAGGAGAATGTAAATGGAACAAAAAAAAGAAATCACTACATGGAATATGCCAAATATATATAAATACCAACAGCATTACATATGTAGGATTACTGCCTCAAACTATATAGATGTGCTCAAGAACTCACCGTCATTCTTTTTGCGGTATTGCTAGACGGATATATACCCCCCGAACGAAGCCGAAGTATTTCGGATGAACCAAACGTCATTTGAATAAAATGCAAATTCTCTTCGTAATTTTCCGAGTTCAACTTCGTCCTTTTCCCCGCAAATCTAGCCAAACAGTTTTCATTGTGCTTTTGCAGATGTAACTAATAAGTTTCACAATTTATACATTATTTACACAAAAAAATTTCTTGGGTTTATCCGAACAATAAGAATAACTTTTTTTTGCCTTGAAACATTTTTTGATGGTGGGGTTTGCATGAAATGCTTTATATTGGCTGTCAAGAGAAACTTAAATTCTTCAAATTATTCAAGGATAATGCCGAATAGCAATTACCCTTTTGGTTTTAATAATAAGATATGACTGTCTTAAATCAACTGCTATTCATGTACTTTTATACACTATTGTAAACATTTTATTTGCAGGCAGTTCCGGAAAAATTAGAAAAAATAATATCTGAGAATTTAACAAATGCCGAAGCAAGAAAAGAGAGCATGCATGGGAAACCGAATAACGGAACAAGGGAAAAATAGTGACAATTGGTGTTGACAGAAAATATGAAAGTTAAAAGAAGCTATATTGTTCCAATATTAAAATTTAATCAAAACTGCTATATAGATTCATATAAACCTAAAAAGGACTTGCTAAAATACGCAAGCAAATAATGTATGGGTTAGGCAATAAAGTAACTTTCAAATTGAAAAAAGGTAAAGCCACGTCTTTCCCCCATTTCGGTTATGGTGTGGGGTTTTTGAAAGAATGATTTGGATTACCCAAAAATACGAAATATTGCATTTTCCCGGATGCAATTTCAGTTTAAATTACTTTCATCCGGTTATTGAAAATAACCAATATTGTATTATTTAGGCATATGATATATCAATATAAACATAATATAACCGGCAAAACCAATGGTAATAATATATATATATATGTATCGTGATCTATAGTGCATTAACGTGCAAATGAAAACACAAATTTATCTTGCGTTATTCCCATTCATATCGCATTAATCTCCAAATAGACATAAAATTGGGTTTGTCCCATTTGTTTTGAAGACATTGTATTCAACTTTAAAGAGTATATGAATTTGTTTCCGCGAACATCGATTCTTGATGGGAGAGAGTGACTTTAGAATATCAACTTAGAAGAGGAAATAGGTGCACAGAAATTTTGCAAAATATTATACTGCCAGACTTTATTGGTACCATTTTTTCTATCATACCATTTACTGCTATATACTTTCTATTCTACTGATACATAATTTATTTTATTCTATTTCGGACTTACTTTGTTCTCGCCCATCTTGCAGCGATGCTCCTGAGGGAGAAAGTGTTAACTGCTTGCCTCCATTAATCTTTATTAATGTGCTTGTTCACTTGTTCCTCCATATTCATCGTCATTTTATGAATAAGACACCAAGTCCATTAAATTTTCATCCAGTCTGCTGAAAAATTCTTCTAGATCCTGATACTTTCCTTGAAGATGATGATCCAGTAAAGGCAGCCGGCGATTTAATTTGAGCTCTTGCAGTCATGGTATTTTGTAAAGCATTTCCCACCACCTGAGAGTTGTTATGGCCATTCGTCTTTTCAGAATTAGTGTTTTCGCCATTTTGTACGGCTTCAGCAGTCATATCACTTAATATTTGCTTGGTTAAGCCACATGTTCCGATTCGCCCGGTGCGCTTTGAATCGGTTCCACCGCCTTATTATCGTCTGCTTGAGTACCCTCTAATGCAACTTCACTATTTACGAGATTTTTCGACTCGTCCTAGTTATTGCCAATTTCTTAATCCCTAACTTCATCCGGTTAAATCTCATTTACATCAATCAAAGGAGGTAAATATACTTATCTCAAAATTATACTTATAAAAATCAAATAATATCTTTAGTTTTATTGAGAGGATCAGCTGCAATTTTGTCAGTCTCCACCTCTAAATCAGCTTCATCAACTGTGCTCACAAGTGTTATATCATTTCCATAATGCTTTCTATCCCAGCGATCACCATACCAGGAAAGGATAGGTAAAAATAGCATGATAACTGCAGCAACTGTTGATGCAATATAGCCTCTATGGAACTCTGGAGCAAGTTCAGTCGGGAAGAAAACAATATTTGTCCATATGTTCATTGCCTGAGAAACAGCATCGGAGTAACCGATAACAAATGCACGTTCCTCTGCATCCCTTCTGCAAGACCTGTTAATCTGTCCGGAAACTATACTTTGGTTAACAGCGTCGAACCCAACAATCATGAAACAGAACCACCTATACCCAATAGGAATGTTCCAAGCTGCCAAACTTGCATATGATATGATAAAGAGAATTTGTGTTATTGTCAAGAATGGGTAGATCGAAAAAGTATCCGTCAAACCGACAAGGACAAACTGTGCGACTACGCCAACGGCCGACTGAATCGTCGGGTAGTTATTAACTTGGGTAGTGCTATATATTGCCGGAGAGTTGGCTTCAAGCCACAACGGAAAACCAGTACCATCAGGTAAGGCAACCACATTCAACAAAACCCAGAAGGCAGTAAAGTAATGAACGTGCCATCTAAGGAAAACACGCTTAACGAGTGAGAACGATAGTTTTCCAGGCTTTTTCACACCAGATATCCTGACTCTTTCCTTTGCAAGATCCCACTGCTCATTATTCAACCAAAACACGTTTCCTGCCTGCTCAACAGTGCCTGGAAACAATATGAAACCAAATAATGCAATTGGAACTGTGAAAATTCCGTCAATGACAAATCCCCACTTCCAACCAGAAAGGCCGCCTTTACCACTAAGGTTGGTGTAGGCTGCAGATTGCAAATAGCCAGAGAACATACTACCAAGCGAAGATGATATTGAGAAAACCATCACTCTTCTATAAACTTCATCACGTTTGTACCAGGAACCAAGTGTGTAGACTATACTTGGGAAAATAGGTCCCTCAGCCAAACCTATCAAAAACCGGAGGGCAAACAGTTGAGCTGGCGTTTTAACTGCAGCTTCACAAAAAGTAAGCACACCCCAAACTGTCTCTAAAGTAGGAAGCATGAACCTTGCCCATGGACGAGTGACAAACATTATACCAAAACACATACTCACAATATATCCAGCCGAATATAGCGACTTGGCGTATGAAAGGTCATTTCCTCCGAAGTTAATTTCTTCTTTCATGCCAGTGACGTATGCATTCGTGATATTAGATTTATCAAGCGCTTTGGTAAAATAAGAGGCACAGATATATGTCAATATAATGATATCTAATTTCAAAAGAAACTTTTTTTCCTTCTTACTCAAATATGACGGGTACCAGATAAAAAGACGAACAAAACCATCATACCAATGATCATACCTCACTGCTTCAGTATCCCCTATGCTCTTGGATATTACACTAGGCGTACTCCCTGACTCTTTAACACTATTCTTTTCAGACATATTTGCTCTAAGAAACGTATCAACAATACCCTTCCATGGAATTGGGGGAAAAATGTGTAGGAAGATTTAAAATCTGATGCAATATTTCGACCTTTTATATAAAATAGGGTTACCCACAATGTTAAATTTAATATACATGGTTGGTGATGATTAATGCTCGCTGCCATTTTAAATGTCAAAACTAATAGCACCATTGCACGTGAATCACAAATGTGGCTACTTGCTTCAAACAGTCGTGCACATGATGAAATTATAAAATTTTCTTTTTATGCAATGGAAAAATTTTTAAAATTTCAAGAATTGCCCGTATTATTTTTAAACTTCTGTAGTGTCTTGGCATGCTCTAGTTTGGCATCTCATCGGGACGCTTATTAAATACTTGGCGCTAATAGGAAAACATTTTTGTGGTATCTTAGTAGAACGGATTTGGATAGAAAATATGGGAGGACAAAGCATCAGTGTTCCCCACAATCCATAACTTTTGGGTAATAAATAGATCACATAATAATTGTTTTGGTGGAACAAATTCCTTTACCGTCTATTTATTCAGCCACATATTAATTTTACTATGTGTCATATCTACAAAATAATACAGTACAATAATATTCGAAGCATTTTGTGAAGTCTGACATAAACTGAAGCCGGACGTTCGCGCGGCTACGAAAATTCTTTTTTTCAAAGCTTGCCTTGCCATAATTAACAAAAAATGTTTCCTGTAGTTTTCTGTAAATCAATTTTTAGCAACAGTCAGTATACGTATCAATTTTTTGTTTCAAAATAAGTATGCCTATTAGTACAACCATATTTTTTGTCACTTTTAGTGAATGGTACCCCAAATTTATGTGAAGCTAATTAATTTGTGTAAGGATGGCATATAAACTTAGCTAGATACCGGATCCTGGTGCGTGAAGTTACAAAACTCAGAGACACGAATAATCATCAATAATGATATTAAATCTGGAATATTGTCAACATATACTACAATCAGTATTAAATCAAAAATTAAAATTAAAATTTATTAGATCGTCTCCTTCAACTCTTTCAAGAAAAAGGAAGTATAGGTTACGTAGTAGCGAAGCTCAAATATTCCTTTTCACAAGTGGGATTCTCTGTGTCGCGTCAATTCTCAAAGATTGTGTGCTCTTGTCCGACTTTCTAAAAATCAGCAAAATCCGACACTAAACCCTTGAGAATTTTGTCACGGATTGAACTTCTACCACTACTCATACTATCCACCTAGATCAACAGGAAGCAACAATTTAAAAAAGTACTGCCACAGGATGGTATATACAAATAATATGTATACAAATCATAATGAAAGAAATGTTAAGGTAAAATTAAAACGAAAGCTGTAGATAATGTGCCTGTAGTAGATGTGTCGACAGTCGCTTTTACCTAAAACTGCCCTGCCTTGTTTATGCCCAAGAAAACCTCGCTCATAAGAATTAAAGGTATTTAAGCATGTGTATTTCCCTTTTTTGTTAAGTTCATGTTACCTTCTTACCTTCTCATTTTACTTTTATACTTTTCCTTTCTTTAGCCTCAAAAACACTCAATACTATTCATAACACAAAATTCATAAAGTAATCGGTGTCACCCTTAAACCAATTAACTAAGATATTACGTAGTCCTACGATTAGATTTTACCTTTTACGTTCACAAATAGGTCTCTTCCAAAACAATTGTCAAAACTTTCTAGATGTCAGTCAGCATCTTTCCAGATGAGGCATATTCTTTGTTATTGATTTGCCTTCCTTTGTCTGCGATAGTAAAGTTGAACATATATTCTGTTGAACTTGTGAGGGCTCTTTAGAAACCTTTAAATCTTTATTTGTAGAACAGCCTTAATTCAAGCTTTCTGAGCACAACTCTCAACACTTTCTAACACTGCGTTGATACTCAAACTTCCCGAAAAATCAATGTCAGAAGAGTTTTCATCCGGTAGTCTGTCTCACCCAAAAATTCAACAGATATAATGATAATGACATAACATCTTGAAATTGGAGCTGTTGGAAAAATTACATCATATTTTTGGTGACCGACCCCAACGCATAAGGGGATCTCTGCCAGGGGAAAAGGTTAACGAGGCTTGACACATTTTCGTAGAGTAACCTGATACTGAAAGTAAAACAAACTATTTTTGCGAAAAAGTATGATTTGTGCGGCCGTTTTGCTGTTACAAATGACTAGAAATTAATTCATGTATGTAAATAATTGTCATCATGTAAAACGTTTTTTTTTTCGTGCTTTCCAAAAGTGATTTTAAGGATATTTACAAAAACGGCCTATGTCAAAAAATTGACTATTAGAGAACACACTGAATTGAAAATACTGTCGGGGCTTTAAAATTAGGGACAGTCTGTACGAGCGAATAGAATAAGATTAATCACTAGATATCAGCAAGATAAAATTCCTCAGTTACTAGAATTATCTCAACTTTCAGTTAACCGATAAGCCTCTGATAGATAATCTCTGTATTATCGTTTTGTTCTCTTATCTGCTTGGCTCTTCAGTGGTGCAGTAATATCCTCTCTGAAATATTCGCTAACTATATATTTCTCATACAAATTATATTTCGAATGTTTCTTGAATACTTTCCCCACCGAATAGTTCGTCATAAGAATTCCACCCACGCAGTGGGCTATATAACTACAATATCTCTCTCCGTGGGATGCTTCTGCGCATTCACTATGATACTCAATATTATCAGAGATAAGAATATTACTCTACTAAAGATCTTGTTGTACATCAGATAGCAACTTTAACGTATACAAGATTAAGTATCATGGCGTTATTATCAGCTGAACGCACACAGATCCCGACAAATACGATCTCCGCAAAAGGAGAAGTGTAAGAAGTCTGCGGTAATATTGTTTAGAAATGTGGTGCAATAGATCGACTTGGCTACTGTCCAATGAGGCAAACTAGGACGGGGAGTGGGTAGGGAGGAAGAAAAAAAAAAAATTTTATCACCCGATTGCTACCGTTGGTTACGCCACATCAAACTTATTTTCCTGGAAGGTAATTGTTTACCGCAGAGCCATCATGTTCTTCAACTGTGGAAAATGGATGTTTTGATTTTCCGTAGAGAAAATAATTATACTCTTTAACTGTGGAGAATGGAAAGTTATATATTATGGTTCTGTTTATAAACAAATACAACTATAAAGGAATACTATTGGAGTATAATCAGTGATCTTTTATGTTTGTATATCCATGTTTTATTTTGGCCGACTACAGACACACAGGGGTTGACTAGGTTCACAATACCATATCCTATTAAGAATGGTTAAATTAACTAAGATTGAATTACCTAAGAAACATATCGTTTATGGAAATGAGTTTCCTGTAGCCTACACGCTAAGCACAAAGGCATCACCGATAGAGATAGAGGATTTACTACATCAGGAGGCCAAAAAAGGCTTTTTCAACGAGATCCTAAGGAAGAATGGAGCTGTTGTCCTAAGACTTGGAATAACAGATCCAGATATTCTAAGCAAATTTATTAAGGCAATTGGATATGGAAGTGGTGATGTTCCATTTGTACAGAATGGATCAACTGCCCAAAGGACACAAATCACAGATGTGCTAACAACGGCCAATGAGGGACCAGGTGAATTGGATATATACCAACATAATGAATTTTCTCGCTTTAAAAGTTATCCATCCAAATTATTCTTTGCTTGCACCGAATACACCGCAAAGGGCGGGGAAACTCCTATTGTGCATGGAGCTGAAATTTTTAATGACATTCAAAATAAAGATCCCAAATTTATAACATCCCTGAGTAAAAGGGGTCTTTTATTTGAACAAACTTGGAATTACAATAGTTCCGAAGGTGTTAATTGGACAGACAAATATGCTTTTGGGAGACTTCTAAAGGGAGATGATACGTTGGAAGAAAAAAAGCAGAAGGCGGAAAAAATATCTAGAGAACACATCAGCGACGATATTTCATGGACCAAGAATAATAATTTGGTGTTAAAGGAACATACAGAACCATTGAAATTGTATGATAATGGTGAGAGGAAGTACGGCGTCTTCTTTAACAGTATTCCTGCATATTATGGGTATATCGCCTATCAGGTGAAGGGATATGGAAACGAATCAAAAATTTTGTATGACGATAACGAAGAGCCAATTTCCAGGAGAGATCTAGATATTGCCCTTGAAAGTTCATTCAGTAGCGAATATAACCATGAATGGCAGGAAGGAGACTTGGCTATCATTGATAATTTTCAAGTGAGTCATGGTCGAAAACCTTGGAGGGATGGAAAACGTAAAATTTTGGTTAGTATGTGGGATACCAAAAATAGAGAAGAGTTTCCAAAATACGTAGTGTGAACGATACTTCCGAGTTTATAAGAATATACTAATATTTATTATAGGTGCAAAACTAAATGGAAATATGAGCAACAAAAAAGGAAATTCTTAAGTATATGAAGATCTGTAGAACTCAGCCCATTGGATTAGTAGTTAATAAAGATGAAAAATATGAACTTATACTTATGTGCCAATTCAATCAATAGGGAAAATATAAGGATATTCTTGGCATTACCAAGCCATATCTGGTTACCGAATATTAACAACAGATAATGATATGTGTAGTAGATGTGTCGACAGTTGCGTCTACATAATGCTGCCCTGCCTTGTTTATGCCCAAGAAGACCTCGCTCATAAGGATTGAAGGTATTAAAGCATGTGCATTTCCCTTTTTTTATTAAGTTCATGTTACCTTCTTACCTTCTCATTTTACTTTTATGCTTGTCCTTTCTTTAACCTCAAAAACACTCAATACTAGTTATAACACAAACTTCATAAGGTAACTGGCGTCACTCTTAAACGAATTAACTAAAATATTACGATATGCTTATCAAATAGTATTGCCAAAGACATACTTTATATGAAAATATTCTTGTTACCCAAATTAATCCAGAAATTTGTCCAACCATTAAAAAACAATCCAATTTATCAGTCAACTACAATTGCGGAAAATAAACACCATTCAGTTAATTATAAGAAGGATTTAAAGTTAACAAGGATTAAAAAGGACAGAGCTATCGTATTTCAAAATAATCTTGCTTTCTCTCCACAAGACCTGCATACTTTAAAGAATGATCACTATAAACATCCTTCAATGGCTTTCTATCAAAATCATTATCCTTGATGGAATCAAATTTGAAATACTCACTGTATTGATAATTCTTCTTAGAAATCAAACCTTCAACAAACCTTCCTATAATAGGTAAAAACTTAAATCCATGAAAGCTGCCACCGCTTGAAATTATCACATTTTCTGTTCCGGGAACAAAATCAATAACAAATTCATTTTTTTGACTAATTGCATCAAAGCAGAATTTAGATTTTTCAATATGTACATTAGCATCCTTAAGATCTTTAAGCCATTGACTAAAAAAAGTCTTGTAAGATTCAAATGATTCTTTAGGGAGAAGCTTGAATTTGTCAGTTGGCGTGCTAACATTTTTCAACGTTTCATTATTCTCATCAAAATATCTCCACAATTCATCATTGGCTCCTATTTTGATTATGCCTTCCTCCGTTGCTGGAAACATATATATACCATCCTTAACAATATTTTCCTGGTACCTCATTCTCCAATTAATCATTGGAATGTTTTGGTACTTCTTCAAGAGATCTGGCCGATCATGAGGAATTTGAAGAAAAATTATCGTTGATGCAACACTTTCAATCCGATCTCTTTTTTCAGAAGGTAAAAAAGCTGGTGTATACCCTCCAACAGCGATAACAACAAAATCAGCATCATGCTTTTTCCCATCTTTTGTTTGGACCCCAACAGCCTTAATTTTAGTGGCATCAGAATATATAATTTTCTCAATCTCTCCATGCAATGGCCCAAAAACAAACTTCACATTACCTGATCGTTCGCTAAGATATTTTAACCATAGTAGACCCTTGTTAGCATTAACAACACCTGCTATTGAATCAAGAACTCCAGTTAAAGTTTTGACCTTACCCTTTTGACCTAGAGGATCTATTTTTGAATACCAACCAGTTATTTTTGACCTCAAGATATCATCCTCATTATTGATATCATATTCAAAACTCCGAAGACCTTGCTTTTCAAAATGTGCTAATGTTTTTGCTTCTTCTTTATTTTCAACATCATCGAACCTGACATATCCCGTATTTCGGAATATTTTATCAGTATTTTTCAAACCATTTGGGAGAAATGCAGCATGCTCAAGCTGCTCATTCCACTTGTAGTAAATCTGTAAACTTTGCAAGGCTAGGTTTTGATAATGTGTCTTGTCGATGTAAGACGCCCTCACAAGTTTATTATAATCAGTTGATGGGGCATTAGCGCCTTTTAAAGGATCAAAAAGATTATGATTATAATCACCTTTGTCAAACACTGTAATATTTGTATATCCTGCTTCGGAAAGATGATAGGCTGCAGAGATCCCAAATGCACCTGATCCGATAACAATAATCTTAGAGTCCTTGGTCATGCTAAAGTATTTCTTATTTTCTTGCCATTACCCAGTAAGAAGGACATTCTCCAACATATTCTATCACTGAATAGTTGATTTTATGCCGAGGATATAAGTATAAGTAAGTACTTTTTGCTCATTTCGTTTGAAACATTGTGGCTTCCAAACTACAATATTTGCATCTAGTAGACATTATTTTGAAATTTTCTCCTGCTTTCTAATTCGTACATGCTACTGACTCCGTTGATCCCCAACAATTTTAAAAATTGTAAAAACTGCGAAATAACATTTTTGGCCATGTGGCTTGCAGCCATATATCATATAGCTGATAAAAGTGGCATCGTCAAATGTGTCGGATTACATACTGCCAGATTTAGACAACGATTAATCATGCATGAATGCTAATTGAAGGGTTTAAAAAGCAAAGCTAGGGAGAGATATTTTTTTAGCGCGGACTTCAATTTCTCAATGTGGAGCACTGAGAATAGAGATCGGCAATTTCGTGAAACGTAATATCGTTAGTTTTCATATCAGCGACGCCACAAATAATAAAAGGGCACCAAATAATTATATTTTGCAATTATTTTTATGAACTTATCTTAGATGTGAATCTTATCTGATGGAAATTCAGCAAAAAAATAGCTACTACGCTACAGATCATGAAAATTAAGCAACTAATTAGTAAGGGTATTAACTATATAAAATTCCACCCCAAATGATGGCTCCAAGCTATTGTGGCTCAAGAGAAACGAACTTATCAGATAACTTAATTTTTCAGCTTTGTATATATATATAAACACTGGCGATAGGTCTTGTAAATCTTTCCAGTCATAAAATAAAATGCACCGAAGATAAACCAGTAGTAACAAATTATATAGTTTATGGAAAAAAACATGGATAAAGAAGATGAGATTCCAGTCGAACAGACTGTGTCAGATATTGAGACAACAAGTTTATCGAGTGGTGAGGTTGAAGCTAAGAATGCTGATAATACTTTAATCTTTGTGGACAATCACAAAGATGAGTTTGAGGGTTTGGAATTGACTCCGGAAGAAGAAAGGCACCTATGGCGTGGTAGATACGGTATTTTATTTTCATTGATTATGCTTATTAATACGGTCCTCTTTATCGACAAGGCTACAATGTCTTATGCATCTATTCTAGGTTTATTTGAATCCACTAATATTGATACATCTCAGTATGATGACTTGAATTCTATATTTTATGTTGGATATACTATTGGCCAGGCTCTAAATTTCCTATTACAGAAGGTTTCACTCTCGAAGTTCATGACGATTATCTTGTTTTTGTGGTCAGTAATTGTTTTCCTACATTGTGCTGCTTACAATTTTGTGGGGTTAATCTTTTTGAGATTGTTCCTTGGATTCACCGAGAGTGTTATTGTTCCCGCAATGGAAGTTACGCTATTTCAATTTTTCACTCCGAAAGAAAGAGCCACATTACAACCGATATTCTGGGTTAGTTGTGTTGGAACGCCAATTGTTATAGCCGGCTTTATTGCATATGGTGTGCTCCATATTACAAACAGTATTTCCCCATGGAAGATTTTTATGATCATTACTGGTGGTCTCACTATTATTACCACAGCTATTTCAGCTTACTTATATCCATCAGATCCCTCTAAAGCTAGGTTCCTTACAGATAAGGAAAAATACTTTCTTATAAAAAGGGTTCAAAAGGAATCATCATCATCTATTTCCCAAAATGTTGTGAAGAGGTATCAGGTCATTGAGGCATTGAAGGATCCGATATCCTGGCTTTTTGCGCTCTTTGCCTTCCTTTTAATGTTGGCCAACAACCTAAACTATCAACAGAATTTACTATATGTCTCCTTAGGAGTTTCAAACTTGGGTTCTACTTTAGTTAGTGTCGCAGGTGCTTGTTTTTCCACATTATACATGATTGCTGGATCATTAATTATTCATTATTGGCCTAACCACTCGGCATTTGCTATAGCATTCGCGAATGTGCCATCTATTGCTTCAGGTATTGCGATGGTTCTTATACCATGGAGTAACAAGTTGGCACTTCTTGCCATGCTAGTTCTAGGTGCTAACACATATGGTCTTGCGTACATTGTGGGTCTTGGATGGGCTACATCCAGTGCATCCGGAAATACCAAAAGATATGTAAGAAATTTCATGTTTATGATAGCTTATGGTATTTCAAATATTGTTTCCCCACAGATTTGGAAGGGGAACCAATCGGAAAGATACTATGCTGCTTGGGCTATTCAAATTGTGCTTGCTTGGTTTGGTTCCACAGTGGTTGGCTATATAATTTTCTTCATCCTAAAAGCTAGAAACAGGAAACGCCTTGAGCTTATTAAACTAAACACTGATGCAACAGGAAAGATTGTCAAATACAAAGAGAATGGTGAAAAGACAATTGAAAGAGTTGAAATCGCTAATCTCGATTTAACTGATCATGAAAACAAGAATTTCATTTATCCTTTGTGAATTTTATTTTATTTATTTATCTGCTTTTACACGTTAAAGAATGAAAACTATATTCAATTCAGAATGGGACCATTTCCTTTGACGGATTTAAACATGTCCTTTAAAAGTGTGTTAAAGTTAGTGTTACCAGATTTATATAGTGTTTCGATATTTATTGTAGTATGTAATAGATAATATGTATAATGATGGACAAAAGGGAATATCTTCACTTTATATAGATGTGGTTCTGGTATTGATCAGATGATATAACAATATCATCTTCACTTACTCGAACTCCATTGTTCGGGAGCTACATTGTTTTGACAAAGTGTGGATAAAATATGATAAAATTGAGGATGAATCTATGAATATGAGGCCAAGTATGACGAAAACTCCCCATGTATGATCTCGTGTTAGATTTAATCATTACTTCCTAACCTTTCACATTTACTTATTCAACATCGTACATACAGTAACTTGACTAACATATAGAAACAAACAAAAATTAAATTGTGTGTAATAGATTCTTTGACAGTGGGGTTTATATAAAACTTTCCCTCTTTTATGGCAAGAAACCTCATTCATAAAAATTAAAGCTATTTGAACATGTGCATTTACCATTTTTATTTTAGTTATTTGTCCATTTTTCTTCACTTCTTTGAATTTTTATATCTCCCTTTTCAGCCTTGAAGATACTCAATGTACTGTTATAACAAAAACTTCGTGAAGTAATCGGTGTCAAACATATAACCAATACATTAAATATCACATTGCATTTTATTTGTAGTTTAACGGGATAGATTTCAATATTCCTTCATTACTATTTCTATTTATTTTGCAAGCCACTATATAATAAGGCCACAATTCGTAAATATTGAATGTGATGAAAGTTGTAACATGGGTAGTTATCTTGTACACCTTAAATTGCTGACAGAGACTGCTTTATACCTGAAAATTTGTATCAAATTTTATTGCATTCCTTTCTACCTCACGGGGGATGTTCCAACCACGAAAGTCGTTCACTAAAAAAATAAAGTATTCTGCATAGATGGGCCCATCTTGATTCTTAAACTTATTAAACGGAACCATCCATAATGTAATAGTTTATTTAATTGGTTTAAGTGTGACGCCGATTACTTTATGAAGTTTTTGTTATAACTAGTATTGAGTGTTTTTAAGGCTAAAGAAAGGAAAAGTATAAAAGTAAAAGAACTAAGTAAGAAGGTAAAAAGAGCAGGATAAAAAGGGGAAATGCACATGTTTAAATACCTTTGATCCTTATGAGCGAAGTTTTCTTGGGCATAAACAAGGCAGGGCAGCTTTATGTAGACGCGACTCTCGACGCATCTATTACACATAACTTTTTATTTTATTTACCTATATTGATTAAAAAATCATTCAACGTTATCGATTTATTATATGAAATTATTAGCAGCACGATACAAATATCTCTATTTTTTAAATTACTCATAGAGGGTATATAAACTCCTCATTTTCAAGATCTGTCAAATCTAATGCAGCTTTATTAACTTCCCTCTTAACGCCGTCTTCCTCAACAAAACCAACGGAATAACTCGACTTTTCCTCCAATGCGGCCCTTCTCTTTATGTTCCTCTTCCTGAGAATAAAGTAGATCACAAGAGCAATCATCGGAGCGACAAAAAAGGAAAGGACTATTTGAACAATCCATGCAGGAACGTAACGAGGACCATCTCTCTCCTGCCAGAGCTGTGGAGAGATTAAGTTGGCGATACTATAGAATACCATCACTATTGCATTTCGAACGAGCTTTTTAGTGTAACCGGAACAAGTTGTTGTGTTCCAGGAAAACATCAAAATCCATGGAATACCAAATAATGGAGAGGCAAGACATAGCATTGCCAAGAGAGCTATTTTATCATCCCATGGAAGGGAAACAACAGCAATTGATGCCGCAAAGCATGGTGCCGTCCAAAACACAACGGAGAAGGCGGTGATATCAGACTTGAAGTACATTATACCTGTTGCAATAAATGCACAGATAGCAGCAAAGCCACCACTTGCGGCAGAAACTAAAGTAGTGTCAAGATTATTTATGTTACCAATACCCTCAAATAATAGATTCTGTTGATAAGGCAAGTTGTTGGCTAACTGCTGTAAGAGAAAGAAAAGACCAAACAACCAACTGATTGGATCCTTTAGTGCTTCAATTGCTTGGTACCTCTTGAACACCTTCTGCTCAATAGAGGATTTTGTACTTTTTTGAACCCTTCTAATGACCCAAACCTTCTCTTTCGTAGATAAGAATTTAGCATTTGTAGGGTTATCTGGGTACACGAAAAAGACCACTATACCCCAGGCAAAAGTACAAGAACCAATAATGATCATGAAGAGCTTCCAAATTGGAATAGAAACGTTTGCATGCAAAACACCGTAAGCTATGAAACCAACTGGAATTGTAACACCAAGGCATGTGGAATAGAAGACAGGAGCAGTGGCTGCCTTTTCTTTAGTTGTCATGAACTGGGCTAGAGTAATATTAAGAATTGGGACAACGACACTTTCAAGGAAACCCAAGAAAAATCTTAGTGCATAAATTCCTTGATAATTATATGCCGTACAATGGAGGAAAATAATAGCACTCCATAGGAATATAATTCCCGTCAAAAGCTTTCCAACAGGAAGTTTCTCGACCAAAAGGAGATTAATCTGACCTATAATGTATCCAACATAAAATAGAGTGTTTGAATTATTGTATCTTGTCTGGTTAAGACCAGTGTCTTCCCATAACTCAAAAATACTTGCATATGATAGCGTAGCCTTATCAGAGTAAAGTAAAAGATCAGTTGTACATGTAAGAAGAAGCGTAATAACTGTAGTCTTAAGTGCTAGCTTTTTCTCCTCCTCAGGTGCGGCTTCCGGAACCTCTGAATCATTCTCCTCCATGAACTTGAGAGTGGCATCGGCATCCCTAGAGCTGATAACATTATGACTAATCGATTGCACATCCGCATTATCTTCCGACTTCTTCTCTAGACTATGATCTAGTTCCTCAAAGCTGGATGACTTTTCTTGCTGACCTGCAGACATTGTATATTTTTTAAGAAAATAAGTAGGCAACCCCTTCAAATTGAAATTATTTTTTTGAACTTCTAAGTCTAGTAGTATCTAATGTTCGCTCGCTGGACAACATACTTGCGAATTGACAGAGCTATATATATATATATTAATAATCGGGGGGTGAACTCAGACAATTCGCCGCCTTCGACTGTATAATATTTAAAATAGGGGGTGAAATACTTCATTTGCTACCGTTGGAATGAAATTCTATTGTTAACAATGTCCGACTCATCTTGAATTTGATGCCACTGTTTTGCTTATCGATGGCCGCGCTTTTTTTTTTTTTTCGATAGGTTACCTGAATGTGCAATATTCTGCGTCACGTGTCTTGACGATATTTATCTTTTGATTAAAAGCCACCTGAAAGGCGAAAATCTGGATTGGCCCCGGAAGTAATATATAGTACAGTTATGAAGGGCAGAGAAGCTTCACAAACTACAATTTCATGACATAATTTGATCGCTAATGCTGTCAATCATCATATAATGTGGGAAGAAAGTCTTTTCGTAATTAATAAAAAATTGGACTTCACTCATACAAAATTGTTCATAATCAGAACCTGCCTGTGAATTGGGAAAGGACTCCAAAATAAAAAGGAGGAATGGGAAAACGTTTTAAGACACACTTATAGCGGAGAGGATCTTATTTAAAAATTATTGACATATCGAGAAACCCTATTCAGATCGCTGCGTACTATTAATACGAGGGAGCCACCATTACATTACATATTTGTTGACGATACATGTATCATTTGAATTACAGTTAAATTACTGCTTGAAAAATTGGATCTACTGTCTATCATTTCTCAATGCTGTTCAAGGGTCTAGCTACATTTATTTTTATCACGACAACTCGTTAAAAATTTTTACAATCGGCGTGAACACAATTTACAGCCACAGCGCGAATTATTTCTCTAATATCAAAGCGAATAAACAAAGGAAAAGGAAATATTTAAGAATGTGAAATGGTGTGGCGTTATTCTAAAAAAATTGACATTTAAATAGATACAAAGATTAAAAAATTTTTCCTACTTTTTTAATCTTTTCCAGGGCCAACTATCGTCAAGCTACCTAGAAGGAACGTACCGTAGATCGTAAAAATGAAAGCACAAACCATTCTTACACATCGTTAAAATGAAAAGAATGATAGGATGAAATATAACCATATTTTAATCTCTGAATTTGGAAAGCCACATCTGAAAATATGTTACCAGAAATTCGCTAAATAAAGAGAAGTAGTTTTAGCCAGGACGACGGAATTCGACGAGACCTTAGATATGCCTAGTTATAGAAAAAGATAACTACAACCTTGGGGTAAGTTTCCTGTTGTTGGTCTTGAAGAGGCGTTCAATAAGTACAAAGCTTCACACATTTATTAATTTTCATTTAATGCTTGCTTTTTATACCATAGGTATTAACTTATCGACATTTGTATTTTAAAAATTACTCCGCCTCATGATGTAAAAACATTCTCCTCTCTTTTATTTTGGCTTTACTCCTCTTTTTCTATTCATGTAACATATCTTGAATTATTGATAAGTGTGAAGCCGATTACTTTATGAAGTTTCAGTTATTTTGTATATTGAATGCTTTTAGGCAGAATAAACAAGAAGAAGTAAAGAAAATAGCAAAGGGAAAGTTAAGCTTAAATGTCTTTAATGTTTATGAGCGAAGCTTTCTCGGCATGAAGAAGGTGGGCAGTTTTATGTAGACGCGACTGTCGACGCATCTATTACACTCATTTAACAGCAAATATATTCAGGGGTCCCAGCTATAGAAGCACACATGACAAAGAGATAGCAACAAGTAAGAAAGTGCGAGAGGAATGATTCACACATGATTCAACCAAGTTTTTGTTTAAATAACGGTTTTTGTTTGAATAAAGACGTGCTTTCATAAAATCCAATAGTCCATTCATTAAAATATAACATTACATATTAGCGAAGTAAAAGAAACAAAAGCAAGATTTCGCAATGTGATAGATGATTAAGCATACTCGACATGTTCATGATCACCTTTAAGCTTGCCCTCTTCCAAAGCTGCCATACCACTGACTTTTCCAAGATTTTCGGAGTCTCCGAAGACTTCTGCCACTTCCTCCAATGTGTGACCACTTGTTTCAACAAAAGTAAAGTAGGCAATTGCGGACTCAACTGCGAGAATACAGCAGTAAACAATGTAGTACTTCCATTCAATAGCTGACATTGCTATTGAGTTAACAAAACCATTGTAGATCATCCAAATGTACTGGACAAAGGTGAAAATGTTAAGACCTTTACCTCTTAAAGTAAAAGGCATAATCTCAGTAACATATGTAAATGGAACACCATTTAATCCAACGTTATAGCAGAAGTAATAAAGAAAGATCATAGCCAAAACACCCTGACCTAAATCCTTTTGTTTGAAGTTACGTTGCTGGTTAATAGCAGATAGGATTGTCCAGATAACAAAGCAGAGGAGCATACCAAAGAGTGAAAAGTTAAATGCGTGTCTTCTTTTAATATTCGGAATAATTAGGAATGCCTGAATCAAACAGCAACCCCAGTTGTAAATCATCAAACCACCGTTCACAACTAACTGCTCACTAGTAGATGTAATTCCAATGGAGATAAGGACTTTGCTGAGATAGTAAGAAACCAAACCATTTCCAGACAACTGCATGAATGTTCCAAGACAGCATAAAATCCATGTTCTCTTACGATTGGCTGCTGTCCTAATGAAATCTTTGTACGAAGACTCCTCGCTGGCTTGTCTCTCTTGTTGAATTGCCAACTGAATTTCTGTCATTTCATAATCGACCAAAATTTCACTGCCTTTGTAACCACCACCATGACACTTACTCAATACCTTTCTTGCTTCCTCTAATTTACCCTTAGAAACCAAAAATCTAGGAGACTCATCAACACAGAAAAGTAACAAGCAACTCTGTAAAACAGGGAAAAAACCTTGGACAATTGTTGGAATTCTCCAACACCAGTCTTTGGACATATTTCTTGTACCATAAGAGACCCATGCTGCAACAATTGCTCCCAAGTACCACGAAGAATTATAGAATGCCGTACAGGTAGATCTATGCGTTGGAAAAGATAATTCACTGATAAGAGATGGAGCAGCAATAGAAATAAGACCAGCACCAAGGCCTATAACCACTCTTGCACCAATTAACATTCCTAAAACCCCCCTACCTTTATAATCAGAGGGGTAAGACGATCTCCAACTACCGGCACATGCCTGGATGATAACACCACAAATCATAGATATGTTACCAATTTGAATACCTGGCTTTCTTCCAAACCTATCAACAATATAAGAATTAACAAAGAAAGAACAAAAGGCACCAAACACATAACCATTAGTTAAGCAACCTAAAATGGCGCCATCAACGTTGCCGATTGCATGATTAAATGTTGGCATACTGTACAATGAGTTGAGAACACTACCGTCATAACCGTTGTTACATGCAGTTAAGGCAACAACAAAAATGCACAGAGATAGCTTTCTGATATGTGAAAGTTGCCACCATCTTTTTCCATCAAAATCCGGCATCACACTTTCGATGGTGATTGGCTCCGGCTGATTTAAAGAGCCATCCGACAGATCAGATTTAGAGTTCAAATCTGCTTGAGTTTCATTTTGTTCATTTGTCATTTTGTAATATTTAGTGTAAACACTTATGTCTGAAGAAAGAAGGAGGAAAAATAAGTCAGCTGCATAAAGTGCACCTCGACATATCTTTTCCAAGCAGGAAAACTGGTACATTTTTATACCTAGATGTACAAGGTATTCCTGAGCCTCCAAATTTGTTGTTACAATTTCGTGAACGCTAGTACCCCTTTATTCCACCACTTGTGAAGTATGAACTGCTTTTAAAAAGGAATGATGCAACTGGGTCATTTTCGATCATAACTGGATTGTGAGGCTGATTTGTTGCTTACCACATTTTCTTGTTACAATCGTCCCATCAAAAATTTATAATATTTATTTTTTTTGTTTAAAAATTAATTCTTTGTTGCAAGACTGAAATTACATTTATAGGGAACATTTTTCCGAGAAAGACAATCCATGTCATTTTTAATAGACTTTCAGGCAACTTCAATTTGTGCGGGGTACATTGTTTAAGAACAAGACAAAAAGTTGACCACAAAATTAAAACATAAATTAGTTTTGCAGTCAATCCCATAGAAAAGACTTTTTGTAACATTTTCCTGAAATAATCCTAATTTAGGTGGGAACAAGGTCTCTGCCTGCTATTTCTCAATAGAGAAAGAAAGAAGTGTATACATATTTAAACCTGTCTAATTATGTTTTATCGTTAGTTCAGACTGATGTAATTCGAAAAATTTGGGTGCTCCATGTAAACATATAACAAACTTAAATTAATATTCACAAATATTTTCCCGCCCCGGTTAGTAAGCTAAAACAGGTGCCAAGAAAAAATCTTCCACTGACATCAAAATTGTTATATCTGGTCATCTAGATTCAAACATTGCTAAGTGTTACTTCATAGAAATGTAAATCAGTTACAGAAATTGTAGCAAGAAGTATCTCCTTTTCCCCGAGGAAACAATATGTCCCGTAGTAACAGGAAAAACTGGATATCCTTTGTGATAGAAATAGAAGTATCTCTAGGATTAATTTTTTAACAACCAAATTTTCCTTTTTCAACAAGATTAGTAATATTAGAACACAAATAATAGGGGAATAAATAATATAAAAAACATTCGACCCAGAAAATGTGGATAATCCAGTTTAGTTAATGTATCTAATAGGTGACCAACTTTTGGGTACCCCACAATTTCTCTTGGCAAACACACCACGGGAAAAAAAAAAAGATGTAGCTATATCTTCCGTTTTTGGGGTAATGATCCGCGGTTCGGAACATACATAACCGTCAACTATTCCAATAATTTAGGGTATTCACTATAAAATCATATTAAGACAAGGATGGAGATATGAAGTTCTGATCCAGATAAATTGAGATGCAACATGGTATAGGAAGAGTAGTACTTCGAACACGTTAAAAGGTGACTGATCACCTCTTCAACTCCACATATTGAGATGGCTAAACTTTTTTTTTTTATTCAAAACAGGAGAAAAAAAACTCGAAACGTGGGGGTCGGCCGGAAATTAGAACTCCAACGCAATAAAAGTAGCGAAATTGAAGACGAAATTTGAACAATATAAATCCGTATAAATCGGTATTCCAAAACAGTAAATTAGGGGGGTAAAGCCGAATTATCGTGGAATTTATAAGCGGTAACTACGGTCAAGGGCTTAGTAAAATTTCCGAATATTTTATATATTGCTATAAAACGGTGAACATACGCCCCTTTCTGTTTCACGTGTATGTGCAATTGCAGAACTTCTTTAGGAACAAAACAAAACTGATTTTTTAAGAATTACGAAAAGAAAACAGTACATTGACAAAAAAAAATGACATTTGACGTCGATAATATATTAAACCAATTGACAACAGAAGAGAAGGTTTCGCTCATCGCTGCTGTTGACAATTGGCACACCAAAGCAATAGAAAGATTGGGAGTACCTTCAATTCGAGTTAGTGATGGCCCTAATGGAATCAGAGGAACAAGATTTTTCAATGGAGTGCCATCTGCTTGCTTCCCAAATGGAACCAGTTTAGCTGCAACATTCGACTCCAACTTGCTCGAAAAAGCTGGAAAATTGATGTCGACAGAGGCCGAGCACAAAAATGCTCAGGTCATCTTGGGACCAACCACGAACATTCAAAGGGGTCCGCTCGGAGGTCGTGGATTTGAAAGTTTCAGCGAGGATCCATTCTTAAGTGGAATATGTACGGCATCCATTGTGAATGGTATTCAGGATAGTGGAAAAATCGGTGCCACTGTTAAACATTTTGTTTGCAATGATTTAGAGGATCAAAGATTTAGCAGTAACAGTGTTTTAACTCAGAGAGCATTGAGAGAAATATACTTGGAGCCATTCCGTTTGGCAGTTAAATTGGCCGATCCTAGGTGCTTCATGACTAGTTACAATAAGGTTAATGGCATGCACTGCTCTCAAAACTATCATTTGATCGAGGAAATCTTGAGGGGTGAATGGGACTGGGATGGTATGATTATGAGCGATTGGTTTGGAACATATTCCACGGTTGCGGCTCTTAAGCATGGTATTGATATTGAATTCCCGGGTCCAACAAAATTCAGAAGATGGGAGGTTGTCAAGCACTTGCTCCAATCAAAAGAGGCCGACCTTAAGGTAGAGGATATTGACAACAGGTGCAGGAATGTGTTAAATTTAATCAAATTTGTGGTTGACTCTAGGGATGGCAAACCTTTGCCAACAACCGAGGATACTTTGAATGATACACCAGAAACTAGTGCGAAACTCAGAAGTTTGTCAGCGCAGGGTATCGTTTTATTGAAGAACGATAAAGGTGTTTTACCATTATCTAAGGATAAGTCTACCGTAGTTATTGGACCTAATGGAAAGGCCCTTAATACGATTTCGGGCGGCGGTTCTGCTTCCATGCGTCCATATCATGTTGTTACCCCTTATGACGGTATCAAGAATAAGGTTGGAAATGTGGACTATACAGTGGGCTGTGTCTGTGATAAGGCTTTAAAAAACTTGTTTGAGTTTATGACGAACGACTTGGACAAGTCGAAGAAGGGTGTCAGGGCCCTCTTTTACACGAAGGCTGCAGATGATAGAGCCGCATCTGAAAAGCCAATCGATGAGATGGTTATTGACAACTCCTATGTGACATTGTTTGATTACTCAAATCCAGCAGTTGATCCTCTAAAGAAGTTGTTCTACGTTGATTTTGAGGGTTACTACACTCCAGAGGAAACTGCAGACTATAGATTCGGTTGTCAAGTTTTCGGAACCGCCGTTGTTTATCTTAATGGCAAGCTCTTAATCGACAACAAGACCACGCAGACCAAGGGAACCTTCTGTTTCAGCAGTGGCACAGTTGAGGAAACAGCCGTTGCCCACTTAGAGGCGGGTCACAGCTATAAGATTAAGGTGGAATTTGGCTCCGGTGTGACTTCAAAGATCTCTACCGATTTTGGTGCAGGCGGTCTTCAGGTTGGCATTACCAAAGTCATCGACCCTGAAATTGAAGTTCACCATGCTGCCGAATTGGCAAAGGCCCACGACAACGTTATCCTTTGCATTGGATTGAATGGTGAGTGGGAAAGCGAGGGATATGATCGTGATGACATGACACTTCCAGGTAAGACGAATGATTTGGTTTCTGCAGTGCTCAAGGCTAATCCTAACACCGTCATTGTCAATCAATCCGGCACACCGGTCGAGATGCCATGGCTTAGCGAAAGTCACACCTTATTACAGGCATGGTATGGTGGCAATGAAATGGGTGATGCTATTGCGGATGTTTTGTTTGGTGATGCCATTCCAAGCGGAAAATTGCCATTGAGTTGGCCTTTCAAGAATCAGGACAACCCAGCATACTTGAACTTCAGTACCCAGATGGGCCGTGTGTTGTATGGAGAAGATATATTTGTCGGATACAGATTTTATGAAAAATTGCAGCGTCGTGTTGCTTTCCCATTCGGCTATGGTCTATCTTATACCACATTTAAATTCGACAATTTGAGTGTCTCCGGCGACAACAATGATGTCACTGTTTCATTCACAGTCAAGAACACAGGTGACAAATACACTGCAAAGGAGGTTGCTCAGTTGTACATTTCAGCAGTTAACTCCTCTGTCATTAGACCTGTGAAAGAATTAAAGGCATTCTCCAAGCCAGAGTTGAGGCCTGGCGAGTCAAAGACTGTTACTTTCAAATTGAGCTTGCAAGATGCATGTTCCTATTTCGATGAATACAGAAACAAGTGGTGCTTGGAAGCAGGAAAATACGAGGCTCAGGTTGGTAGTAGCAGTGACGATATTCACTTAATTGGAGAGTTTGAAGTTCCAAAGACGGTCTACTTTGTTAGATCTGCATGATTATATGATTGATTCTGTTTTTGGATTTCTGCCGTTTTGACGTTATTATCGTTTTGCTTTTATTTTTTGAATTTATTATAGGAATCAACCATATGTTTTTAAAGGTTTCACTTTGTAGCCAGATTTGAAGCACGTAAAATTGCATCGACTCTGCTTGGGTTTTTATGTTTAGACGCAATTTGGCACGAGAAGCCGACCAACTTAGTAAACACTTCAAAAGGATATCGCTAGTAAAATCTTAACTTTACTTACTTTCGAAAGGCTGAGAAAAAATCGTTTAAGCTAGGGTTCGAGCAGGCTTCCCAACTAAACAATATAAAAAGCAGATCTATTTTAATTATTCATTTATGGTTTATCATTGACATAAATTTTTATTCTGTCACAAAACATTATGAGCAACTTCACTAGCAATGACAATCGATCAAGTGATAATTATGTCACAAAAAAGACATGATCCGCTTCAAACTTTTATCATACGTTGGAAGAGCACTCGATCTTCAACCTTTTACTTAGAATTACTCACATCTCCGAAATTTTCCATATATTTTTTTTTTCCCACACAACCTACGATCACGTCTTTCGTTTCTATTTTTCTTGCTAGTAAGGCTCGCACATCTTTCGAATACTTCTACTCAACTGATTTTACTTTATGACATAGGGCAGGGTTAATATTATCTTACACCATTAAAACCAATAAGTTTGAAACGCTCCGCATAATCGACCACAAGTAGGGCAAAAAATCGGAGGACCTCAGGGGGTTCAAAAGAAGGGAAGGGAAAAATGCGAAAGAGTGAGAAGACACGAATAAACAGAAGTTACGGATTGTCAACGATTATACCAAAGAACTAAATGAACAAAGACATAATCTCTAGAGCACGATGCCCCAAAAAACGTCGAAGACTCTTTGTATCATGCAGTGAATGCAGAAGAAGAAAAGTTAAATGCGATAGAAGCAGACCTTTTTGCAAACAATGTCGTGAACACAACCTCACCCAACATTGCCATTATGATTTACGTACCTCCGACACACCGGAAAATTCTGGGGTTGTCACTAAGAAGGTTTTTCAAGAGCTCAAAGATCTAAAAGAATTGGTTATTGAACAGTCTGAGAGAATTCAGCAACTCTCATCAAAACAAACTCACCAACTTGATAATACAGCTGGAAGTTTACGCACAATTGAAAACATTGATCAGGATTCTTCCAGACTTAGTGAACTTAAGCTTGCCGAACAATTTGGTGTTGAAGCGGATGAAAGGGTTGACTTCTATGAGGGCTCACCAGCGTTGATGACTTGGTATTCTAGAATGAACAACCATGCACCATTAGCATGGATATCAATGATTTTGAAAGATCCATTTCTCGCCCAGGCATACTTTCTAGTCATTGGACAAAAAACTAAGACTAGTCTTACATTACCTGGCTTTGCGAAGGTCAATGCGACAGGATTGAAAACAAAAGACTACGAATTTAAACGCAGTCTAATGGAATACTCTGGATTATATGAAGTAAAACCTTTAAAACCACCTGATATGCGAAATGATACTGGAAATTTAACTTTTTCTTCAAATTTATCATCCAAAGATATCGAGATATCTGAGGAGGACGATTTAAGTTATATTAACGCTAAAGTTATTGATGTCTTGCCTCCCATAAAAGTAATCTGGCTTTTAATTGATCGCTTTTTTTTATATGCATATCCATTCATGCCATACTTTGATCAAGGCATGCTTGTTTCAAGTATTGAATCACTTATCGGTAAAAGAAGTGAATCCGAGAATAGTGTGAAAATATTGAAATTCCAGAAAAGACTCGACATCGCTACGGTAGGAACGCTACTCTACATTCTTAAAATATCGTATATGTCATTAGAATCAAATTGTACAGCTGCAACGGACTTTCCAGAATATTCGGAGGAGGAGAGTTATCTTCTAAAGTATCATATGGCAAAGCATATAACAGATGTTGCGGAGCTTTGTACAAGACAGTTTCCACCCTTCAGAAGGTATGCAATCGAAATGTATCAATGCATTATGATGGCAAAAGAATATCAAAATACACAATGTTCGGATTCTTTCGGTGACGGTAGAATTCAAATATACCTAAGCCATTTGGTCCAGGTTGCTCTTTCATCTGGGTTCAATCGAGATCCAACTAAATTTGATTCTTCAGCTCAATTTTCACACTATGGTGCACTTATAAGAAAAATTTGGCATTGCCTTGGTATATCTGCTACTTTTCAATCGGCAATTTTTGGTTTTCCATTAATTATGAGGCCTTGCATTTACGACACCAAGGTGCCCATATACACCGAAAATAGCTCAAACATTTTAGATTTTGGTATAGAGAAGGAAACTATAGCGAGAATTAACAGTCAATATCGCGTGGACATACTTCTCAGTACAATAATAGATAAAATCTTGAATGTACAAACACCTCCTAGGGTTGGAGAACTGCTTGTTGATTTGAAAATTTTAGAAGACTATATCACTGACAAATGGACTTCCTTATCTGCTTTAATGACACCAACAGATGGTGATCATATACATAATCTTAGAAAGGTTACATCACTTATGATATATATAGAGAGCCTCTCCTTCATGCATCCTGTCTATTTTTATATGATGATACACTTTGAAAAGAAAAGACAGCCGAATGCTTGCTTCCGTTTGTGCATGAAAGTACTTGAATTTGTCACAGACATTATGTCTAACTTCATTCAATTGTTTAAATACAGCTATCGGTATGTTGGTCGTGGATTCGACTTTTACCTATCTAGTTTTCTGGAAACAACAATTCAAAGGTGTCTTCAAATTCAATTTGGACTTTACTTCAGATCATTGGTAATTAAAAAATGCATTGAAAAAGATAGTGGTGAAAAATATAAGAAGCGGCTAAAGATAATTAACAAGTTTACAAATTTACTTACAAAGAATAACATTAAAGAGAATTTTATGGAAGGAGTTTTACCACTAGCCGACAAGTCATTTTTTGCGTGGTTTTTACTTAGAGACCCATCCTATGTGTTGAAGCTCATAAAAGAGGACAAAATTGAATTTCCAGAAGATGAATATAACTTTTTGACTGACATAAGTGATCAGGATTTAGCCACCTTACTTCAACGGGCAATAATCGACGATACATCAAGTATCACGAACTTAAATGCAGACATGAAGCATGATTCGAAAGCTGATGAGACAAATAATGATAAGGTCTCGTCAACTGAATTTGATCCTACAGAGTTGGATAACTTCCTATCTAATATTTGGAACGAAGGATGTATATCACCATTTCAAGCACAAGGAAATATGAACGCTGAGGGAAGTGGTTGGGGAAACTCCCCGGTCCTCTCAACAAAAACACCAGGCGGATATGGCACGTCCACAATTATGAATGACATGCTGTCTGATTTTGTTGCAAGTAATATGCCGTCCATGCGGGATCAAACGTTTGATGAAGTAGATACGGATTAAATCCGATTGAAATTAATTCATCCGTTTTCATTCTTTGAAAATTGTATTAAAATCTCTTTCCTGGAGACTTCACTAACTTGAATTGTTCAAAGCATTTTTTTTTATTTCCATAGTTGTGGATCAATTTTTATATAAGTACACCTATTAAAAATAAACGTGTAGTAATATAAAATATAAAGTAAATAAAAAAAAATCGTTTAAGACGTTAGATAGCATTACTTTTCTTATTCTTTAGAGAAGTAAAGACGGCCTTCCCAAGGTCTCAACAAATCTTTTTCTCCCCCATCAGAGTGAGTTCCAAAGAATTTGGAATATTGGCCCTTTGGTAAATTGAACTTCAAAGTCTCACCAGAAAAGTTCAAGGCAGCAAATAAAGTGGTGTCCCCGTACTTTTTAGTGAATGCAAACAACTTTTTATTGTCCAAGTCATAGAACTTAAAGTCATATCCATACACGAGTAAGTCTTTATGTTGCTTCCTGGCGGCAATAGCCTTTCTCCAGAAGTTAAGAACGGAATCAGGATCATTTTCTTCATCCTCCACATTAATACCCTGCTTGAAGTTCTCGTTCATGTGGAACCATGGTTTAGAAGAGCCGAAACCACCGTACTTACCTTCCGATGACCATGGGAAAGGTGTTCTAGAATGGTCCCGTGACATCAAGGCTAATCCATCAATCATACCACGAACTTCTTTGGAGTCTGCACCAAATCTTTCAGTAAACTCTTCATAATGACCATTTGCATCCACATCTTCATAATCAGAAATTCCGTTGGCTTTGAAGTTGGTACAGCCTAATTCCTGTCCTTGATAAACAAATAATGTACCAGTAAAGGAAACAAGCATAGTTGCTAGCAACTTAGCCGAGGCAGTACGAGCTTTTTCAGTTGAATCATCACCAAACCGTGTAACAGATCTTGGCTGATCATGATTCTCTAGAAAGACGGAAGACCAACAATCTGTTCCATTAATCCAATCAAAGCTTGAGGCCAAAGCTTGCTTCCATTCCTTTAAATCAAATGGCACCAAGTTGTACTTAAAAGTTTTGGAACTACCAACATCGACATGGTCAAAAACAAACAATTCAGAAATTTCATTTCTGTTTGCCCCTGTGTATTTCATGAACACCTCTTTTGATGCATGACCGACTTCTCCCACAGAGAAAATTTCCTTGTCTGGGCCGACAATACCTTGCATGTATTTTTTCATCATTTTGTGGAATTCATGGATTCTTGGTCCGTTCAGGGATCCTGGGTCTGGGTGTTGAAATTCTCGCTTTGGATCACTAATTGGAACGTCCGGAAGACCAGGGAGCTTGGAATACAATCCAGCGGTATCAATTCTAAAGCCATCGACACCATGCTTTAGCCAGAAGCCAATGGAGGTATCAAAAATAGCATTTCTACACTCATCGTTTTCCCAGTTAAGATCAGGCTGGCCCTTAGCAAATAAATGCAAATAAAATTCCTTAGTGCTGTTATCAAATTCCCATGCGGATCCTCCAAAAATAGAACCCCAGTTGTTTGGAGGAATAGGCTTGTTGTCCTTCGTATATCCTTTTGGAGGTCTCCAGAAGAACCAATCTCTCTTGGGATTTGATTTGCTGCTCTTTGATTCCTTAAACCATTCGTGCTCATCAGAGCAATGGTTAATGACCAAATCAACAAAAAGTTTCATACCCAAATTATGTGCTTCTTTAATAAGATTGAAGCAGTCATCATTTGTTCCGTAAGTAGGCCAGACTTTCTCGTAATTCGCAATATCATAACCCATGTCATCTTGAGGGGAATCATAAAATGGACAAACCCAAACTGCATCGATACCAAGCTTTTTCAAATATGATAGTTTTGATCTAATTCCATTAAGATCACCCCAGCCGTCTCCATTTGAATCTTTGAAACTAGCTGGATATATTTGATAAACCACTGCCTCCTTCCACCATTTCTCGGTCGTTTCTGGATGTTTTTGAATTTCAGACATTGTAAATTACATATAGTACCAATACATTTACCATTGATTCGTTTCAAGTCAGTGTTTGGAAAAATACCATCGGGAGAAATATCAGTTACTTAAATACTGGAGAACGATTTCCCCGCGTTTTTCAAAGAACACTCCACATTAGGAATACTATGAACACCGAGAACGAGACGGATGACCCTCAGTTAAATTGGACTCGTTCAACAAACCCGGCATCTTAACCTTCCATTTCTGGCCTTGCCATATCAATACAACGAGCAAACCCATGGGGTGATTCTGAAATGTACGAATCACATCCTTCTCCGCATGACGCTTAAATTTACTGATAATGACTTGCCGCCGGAAAGTACCGATTTCCCAAGGCAGTCATTTGCCATTTATTCTGGGAACCCCTAAAATTGCGGAAATATGAGGTACTCGCAGCATTTTTTTGTTATTGGATGAGTTTCATGGATGCGAATATGAAATTTGCATTTTTTTTTTTGAACTTTTTGGACGGAAACAATGAAAATCTTTGATTATTTCCTTTGTAGCAAGTGAACGGAAGTTAGCTTATGATCTATCCGTATAGAAAAGTTGATAAGAACTATTTACCCATCTTTCCGCGGGAAGAAACCTATCGCTGGTAAAGCCGGGGAAATTTATGTTGCATAATTCTTTGGACGGGTTAGACCGATAATTATGAGGCAAATAATAAACTACTTCGGCCCAAATTTATTTATTGTCTACCTTCCTATTTTTAAATCGTACGGATAGATTACTGATGAATCTTGAGGCTACAACTTTAGATAAGAGTATAAAGGAATAATTGCAAGAAAGAAACTTTAATATGATTAAAGTACAATGGACTGATACCACGTATCTGAATATATATTGAACTTATTTTGCATGGCCATTCCTACATATCTAAATGATAAATTACCTTACCAATCTGTAACAACAGTATATACAACAAACGTATCAATCACTCACCAGTATGTGGCACCCTTTTAACTCTTCCGACACGCTATCCAAACATATTCCAAGAAAACGGAAATTAATGCTAATGGCGTTAATTCTTACGGGTGTCGTAAATTCCACAACGTTAGGTTACGACACCATGATGATGGCAGGTTTAATTGCAATTGATCCATTTAGTGGCTATTTTCATTTGAAGCCAGCAACAACCGGCTTACTTAATGCTTCTAATTGGATGGGTGGCATTCTAGCTTGTACCTTTGTCGCACATTTGTGTGATTATGTTGGAAGGAGGGTCACCATATTTTTTGGTTGTATGTTGGCGTTTGTTGGAATTATCATTCAAAGTGCGTCCCAGAATATTACCATGTTTTGTATTGCAAAAATAATCATGGGTATAGCCATTCATATGTCTGGTGTTGCAGCTCCACTTTTAATAGCCGAACTTGCTCCACCAGATATGCGTGGTATTATTGGAGGCCTTTACTTTACGATGTTTGATGCTGGTGCTATAATTGCGTCAGCAGTCTCATATGGAACTGGCCAAATTAATAGCACTTGGGCCTGGAGAATCCCCTCGATTATTCAAGCTATACCTTCTGCAATAACAATTGCTGCCATTCCATTTGTTCCAGAATCTCCTCGTTGGATGGTAGCACAAGGTCATAGACAATATGCTAGAGATGCCCTAATGATTTGTCAAGGATTGGACAAAGAAAATGCAGAGGAACTTGTTGAAAAAATTCATCTCTCGTTAAAGAGCACCGCACCATTTGCTCATCAATGGAGAGAATTAATGAGACCTAGTAGACCAATGCTGAAAAGAATTTTGATTATTCTTTCATTTACCTGGATCGTAGAAATGGGAGGATCCTCGATTGGCTCATATTATCTCACAATTCTTTTACAACAAGCGGGTATTTCTGGAAGTACTAAACTTCTTCAAATTAATATGATCAGTTCCTGTTGGAACTTTTTTGTGGCTGTCGTGGGTGCTTTTACATTTGATCGCCTTGGACGAAAACCACAATCAATAATTAGTCTTACTGGTATGACTGCTTGTCTTTTCTGTCTCGGTGGATTCATCCAAAAATGGGGTGCTACTAGTACGAACAAATCAGCACAGTACGCAACAATATTTTGGATGTTCCTTTTCAATGGCTTTTACAGTTTTTGTTATACGCCAATGCAAACATTATATCCTACGGAGATATTTCCAACAAGAGTTAGAGCAGCCGGAACAACGTTTTTTCAGTTCTGGAATTGTGGATTTGGCCTACTTGCTTCCTTTGTCCTTCCAATATCGATGGATGCTGTTGGCTGGAAGTTTTATATGATTAATGCTTCCTACAATATACCATTTATTTTCATAATATATTTCCTATGGATGGAAACAAAAAACATGACTCTCGAGGATGTTGCCAGCAGGTTTGGCGACGGTATGAACAATGCTGAGCTTATTGATTCAAATGAAGTTCAGGAAGAAGTTTCTGCGGATCAAAAGCTATCATCTAAGAATGCAATCTTGAATGCCAAAGTGATTGCGTCGGCAAAAGAATAATGATATCCTGGTATGTATGCCTCATAGCATGTGTTTTTCTTTTCGTTTGCTAATTTATTTTAATCTGGGAAACTGAATCTTTTTGATAATATTTCGTCTCAATTCTGCCTAACGAGGATGATTCAAAATATTATCTTTTTAATCAGTCAAGGGAAGGTTTACATAACTTTCTTTCCCCTAACCAAATCTTTGCTATCACGATATTTAATATTTAAGTAATAAACATACAGTTAAAAAAGATAAGGAATATTGGTAAATATAGATACATATGTTGAGAAAACTTTTTATGAAGTTTATTCTACATCGTTCATTCTACTGAATTATAGCCCCAATACGCTCTTTGATAGTGTTATCTATATAAAAGTAGTCTACCTTGTTTTATGCCAAGAGAACATCACTCGTAAGGATTAGAAATATTTCACCATGAGCATTCCTCTTCCTTTACTTTATTCAAACTTTATTCTTTATCTCTTCGACTTTAATTTTTTCCCTTTATTTATTCTTAAAAACACTCAATGTACTGTTATCGGGAAACTTCATAAAGTAATCGGCGTCACACTTATAACCGAACGCTTCTGAGCATTACACAAGCAATTTAACAGTAAATCTTACTGATTTACGACCCAAAGTCGCATGAAGAGATTATATTTCTAAATTCATAAAAGCCATTTCATCTCAATTGCTAGTGTAGAAATATAATATTAAGCATTAAAAGACAATTTACCTATTTTCACGATCAAGAATTTGATAGTACCAACAGATAGTTATTCTGACAATATAAAGAACTCCACTGAACGAAAATATTTGAAAGGCTAAGAGCTCACCAAGCCTTAACGTTGATATATATCGTTCAACATTAATATTTCATTATTTATCAATGCTTGCAAGAATTATTTTAACTCCGCATATAAGTATTTCCTTCTAGCTTTTAGTTCTGCTCGTTGAGACTTCTGACCTTTACTTCATCGACATTTCCAGTCGCAAATCCGTACACTAAATATGATTTACATATTACGTAACACAGACCCAATGATGCGCATTAACGAAAACTGCTACAATAATATAAATACGGGGAGGGTCGCGATTGAACTAAAAAAAAGCTTACCCCACATTATTTTGGAAAAGGCAAACTAATACAATTATATCTAACAAACTAAATAGTCGTCAAATGGATCAACAAGTAAAGCCATTGCGCTCTGTACTTGTGACAGGCGGTGCTGGATTTATTGGATCTAATTTTCTTAGATATGTTTGTCGGTCTCCCAGATTTGCATACTTTCATTTTACTTGTCTGGACAAGCTCAGCTATGTGAGTGAAGAATCTACAAAGTTTATTGAAGATCTTATGAAGCTTCCCAATTTTGATTTTATTCGAGCTGATTTATCATCTGAATATAGAGTGCTTGAAAGATTGATTGTTGAGGAAGAGAAGTTTACAGACTTTATCAATTTTGCTGCCGAGTCTTCCGTTGATAGGTCATATGAAGAACCCCTTTTTTTCACTAGAAATAATATTTTCGCAACACAGAATTTATTAGAATGCGTCCGCCTACTAATGGCAAAAAATGACTTTAATCGACACATAACCTTTATTCATATATCAACGGATGAAGTTTATGGGGATCAACAATCTGGGGAGGCAGTAGATGAGCAATCTCGCTTAGAGCCAACAAACCCATACTCTGCTACTAAAGCAGCTATAGATCTTATTATTAATGCTTATGTGAAATCTTTTCATCTGCCTATTCTTGTTGTTCGGTCAAATAATGTTTATGGGTACAATCAATATCCAGAAAAGTTGATTCCGATGACAATAAATGCCTTAAAAGAGGATAAACCAATAACAATTCATGGCGATGGTCATCAAAGAAGGAGATACGTTTTTATTGACGATTTTATCAGAGCTGTTTTATGCATTTGGGAAGTAGGTGATCAGCATGAAATATACAATGTAGGTTCTGATCAAGAAATCTGTAATCTCAAGTTAGTCAGGATGATAAGGAGTCTTTATGAACTCATCACAGGCTCCAAGAGTAATTCTGAGATAAAATTTGTTGGCGATAGATTATACAACGATGAACGTTATGATGTTACATATGAAAAACTATGCACACTTGGGTGGAAACCCACAATTAATTTAGAGGAGGGTCTCGTGAAAATAATAAGGTATACTTTGAAACACTAGACAACAAATTTGTATAAAGAGCACCTTAACCTCTAGATTTAATATAAGAACTTTTCTATTACTTTCTTTAATATAACATTGAATTTCTCTTTCTTATTATTACATTTGCAATTGCCTTAGGTGGTAACTATTAATGAATTTATTTCATACCAAAAAAAAAAAAGCCAATTCTAAACAGAAAACAAACCTAACTAATGATCAAGAGAGCTAAATACGTAAGTAGTGGATGCACCATACAAATCACCCTTGTGGAGGATGACCTGCCTTTGCCATTTTTCGAATGTTGCTGCACCTAGAAATCTTGAAGTCTCAACTGCAAATCCCGAACGTTTGCCATAATTTTTCACCGCTATTTCATCTCCAGTATAAAGTTGAAATGCTGGCTCAGTTGTATAAACCTTCAATTGCAAATTTGACTTTGAATTTGATACCTCCAAAGCCTTTTTAGCCTTTAATTTGCGAGTGTCAAGAGATTCAACATCATCGCTCAAAACAAAACAATTATCAAAAGCATTCGATCCAAGTCTAAACTTTTCCATAACTTTTGGTTGCCTTAATTTAGAGATAGTTCCAGTGGGAAGAAGTGAAGTATCAGTGTCTATACATTTATTTGTGTATAGCTTAAAATCGGTCTCATTGATATTAGATTCATCTGAGAGATGGAAGTACGAATGATTCGTCAAGTTAACCACAGTAACCGGAGATTTACTGGAAGAATCTAACGAACTTTCGTACTCAATCTTGTATGAATGCGGTGTGACAATATAGGAAACATATGTGTTCAAATCTCCAGGATATCCATTTGATCCATCTGAATCAAAGTCAACAAATTTGAGTATGACAGTCTCAGCTTTTGAGTCATAAGAGGTAACAGGACCAAAGAAGTATTTGCTGTTGAAGCCATGTGAGCCTCCATGTAAAGAATTCTTACCCTCATTGGCATCAATATCATACGTATGACCTTCTATCACAATTTTTGCCCCCGGAAGTCTGTTTGCCACACGACCAATGGTGGCACCAAAGTAAGGATTTTCTTTCGCTGCATAGTCGGAAAGCCTTTGAAAATTGCAAACCACAGGATGGCCATTGACTTCAACGTCGACGATCGTCGCACCAACGTTGGCAACGGAGAACTTGAAATTCTCAAATATTACGTCGTGAATTCGTTGTTCTCCGTACAAATGATCTGCGATATGATAATGAGGTGTAGCAAAGCCTTGTGGATTCTTTGTGGTCCAATTCCAAAGATCGCGGCATGCATCATCAACTGTAAGCTTAGCTTTCCATTTTAACTCTTCATTGGCACGAGTAACACAGGCAGTAAGGTTAAGAACATCACCACTCCGACGGCCAACAATTTCGTATGGGAGATCGTGACCCACAGCCTTGCAAAATGAGTGATAAATATCAAAAACAGTTGAGCCTTTACCGGTACCCAAGTTCCACTCTCTGCAGATTCCCTCCTTAGGTTTCAGATTTGCCAAATATGAGAGTGCAGCAATATGTCCCTTGGCCAAATCCACCACATGAATGTAGTCTCTAATTGGTGTTCCATCATGAGAATCATAGTCATTTCCAAAAACATTCAACTTCTGCCTGCGACCAATGGCAACCTGAGCTAAGAATGGAAGTAAATTGTTTGGAATTCCGGTTGGATCTTCACCAATTAATCCTGATTGATGGGCTCCAATTGGATTGAAATATCTAAGCAAGGCGATTCTCCATTTATTATCGCTAGCATATATATCACGCATAATCCCTTCTATGACCAACTTTGTATGTCCATAAGGATTCGTTGGACCCGTTGGACACTTTTCTGGGATTGGAATCATATCCTTAAAGCGAGTAGCATCGCCATAAACAGTAGCAGATGATGAGAAAACAATATTTTTGACATCATGTTGTTTCATCACCTTGAGAAGAGAAATTGTACCACCAACATTGTTATCAAAATACTCAAGAGGAATCTTGGTTGACTCACCCACAGCCTTGAGACCGGCAAAATGAATCACTGCATCAATTTTATATTTATCAAAAACCTTTGAAAGCTTTTCTGAGTCTCTAAGATCGATTTCATAAAATATAACCTTTTTCTTGACAATGTACTCCACACGTGAGATTGAATCATAGGATGCATTCACAAGATTATCAACCACAATCACTCTAAAGCCACTGTTAATTAGCTCAATAACTGTATGTGATCCGATATATCCAGCGCCACCTGTAACTAAAATTGTAGTCATGTTTTCTCATGAAATGCCTTATACGATATTTGCCTCACCGTGCGCTTAAATATTCTCCAATATTATCAAGCTGCTATTGCCAGATAGAAAATATAAGAAATGCAATTTAGACAGAAGCAGATGCTTATATGGAAAGGACAAGAGTTTCGAAGTTATGACCTGGTAATATTAATATTAGTTATATCAGTAAGTGCAATTATTCGAAATTAATAACCACAAGTGAGAAATGTCTGGTCCAAATAGTAGGATCATTGTGCTCCATAAGATGTACACAAAAATCCGAAGGCATGCACAAGTTGAAATACTGCTTATTAATATCTCCTCTTTGGAATTCGGACATCTGAGTTGTACCAAATATTAAATTTGAAGGAATAATGATCACACATTTGAAACAAGAACTTTACCTTTGAATTCAACTTTTTTTTGTTCTCGTTCTGACTTGTATGCATTACCCCGGATTCATGCACCCAAATTTTTGGGGGCATACTTCGGATTAATTTTTAAGAATTAATCGGGTACCCGCGTTAGTGCGGCCTCAAAGAAAAGTTTATCATTGTTTTCTTTTAATTGCTCTTTACAGATTGCTGAAAAATATCCCCTAATCCTGAAAATGCTGCAATTGTTTCGGCATAATCAGTTTGCACAAAGGATACCGTTTGTGCCGAAAAAACAAGCAAATGATTAAACCGGTAGTACCCCACAAAGGTCATTTTAACGTGGTAATTCATGAGAATCTCTTTAGTCACAAAATGTGCACTTCCTTTCCAGAAATCAAGCATATTCTTTTCTATTTACTGCTATCCGTCCAGTCTTTTAATATCAAGTATACATACCTACTGGTTGGTAAAATGGAAGACTTTGGAACAAGTAAAAATAATGATAAAACGACTAATAAGCCCTTCCATTGAATTACCTATTATTCCGGTTTGTTGCTTTTTCTTTAAGATCTAAGTTGGGGAAAAATCAAATTCGGTCCCTTGGACCCGAGCACAGTTGTTTACAATCAGAGTTTTTTTGGTTAGTGGGGAAATATTTTTTTATTGTTGAAGGTGCGGAGAAAATATCAATTCGATTTTTCTTTCTCTCCCTCTAGCAATGAATTTTCCCTGTTCTCCAGTCTTCCGAATTGAGCTAACTTGCCCTACTTCATTTTTTTTTTTAAAAAATTCGTTTTTCCGTCAGAATAATACAAATGACGACCAGTCGACAAGATTCATGACAGAATGCATTATACTGCAGCTTTCGGAGCCTTAGCGCCCAACACAGTCTCCGTTTTATCCGGTTGAGGTACTTTGAATTCTTTTATCCCAGTCAAAACGACCGAGTATGGGATTACTGAAAGCAAATTGCAGTTGGAGTGGGGAGATAAAAATGCTATACTTCAAACTAAGAAAATCCATATAATATATAGAAATTGTTGACTTCGAACTTATATGAGGATGTTCAGGGTAAAAGCTCTTGATAATATCTTTCTGAGATCGTTTTGACTTCACTTTTCTATCTATAATTTGCACTTTATAATTGAATTTGTGCGCATATTAATTGAAGCAGCATTTTGAGACTAAATCAAGCTGATAGTCAGATACATTTTGGTGAGAGATGGCAGACCTTATTCCTACATTTTCAGACTTAAGTCTTTACGACAAGCCTGAGTCTCAAGCTTCCAGGTATCAAAACTTGGTGCATGAATACAAAGACGTGTTTCAGGGGGCTCCAGAGTTCATTGCTAGAGCCCCAGGAAGAGTTAATCTTATCGGTGATCACGTAGATTACTGTTATTTCTCTGTTTTGCCAATGGCCATAGAATATGACGTGATTGAAGCAATTGGGAAATCCAGTGATTCAAAAGGTCATTTCATTCATCTTGCCAATACTGATAAGCGCTTTACCCCTGAAACAATTGAATTGCCCAAAGATGGCTCTATTATAGTTATTGACAAGGAATCACATTCATGGACGAATTACTACAGATGCTCATTGATAGTGGCTCAGAAATATCTTTGGGAGCGGTTTCCAAGCACCAAAGGCCAATGCTTAAAGAGTATAAATGTTGTTATTGATGGAACAGTTCCAACTGGAGGGGGACTATCATCTTCGGCTGCTCTTTGTGTGGCTTCAACGCTAGGAATATTGAAAGCAAATGGCGTGGAAAACATTACAAAGAAGGATTTGACTCGCATCACTGTTGTTTCTGAGCACTACGTGGGATTAAATAACGGAGGAATGGATCAATGTGCTTCTGTCTGTGGTGAAAAAGGCAAGGTTCTTTTCATAGAGTTTCAACCAGAATTGAGAGCAACTCCTTACTCAATCCCTGAGATCCATCCTCCACTTAAGCCATTATCATTTTTAATTACCAATACACTTGTTGAATCGAACAAAAATGAATCTGCACCTGTCAATTACAACCTCAGAGTGGTTGAAATGGCAATCGGTGCAGAATTTTTGGCACGCCTCAATGGTATTACTTTGCCAAAAAATTCAAATCTTAATACGGGTACATTGAGGGGGTTTATGGATACCTATTTTGTTGAAAAGAGGCATCTTTCTAGGTGGAATGGCAGAGACATTAGACTGGGAATACAGCGTTTGCAAGAATTATCTCAAAAGATTGAAACATGGTTCACTGATTCTCAAAAAATAGGCTTCACTACAGAAGAGGCGGCCGACAGACTTGGATTATCAAAGGATGAGTTCACTGAAAAGTATTTGACGACATTCCCTGTTAAATACGAGAAATTGAAGATTTATCAAAGAACAAAGCATGTTTTTGATGAGGCTAGACGTGTTCTTGAAACTCTACGCTTATTCACTGATTCTAATGCCTCGGAAAATTCCTCAAACTTTCTTAAACGTTTTGGAGAAATTATGGATCAGTCCCAGCTTTCTTTAAAGACTCTTGTAATGAACTCGACCGATGAATGCGATGAACTTTGCAGAATAGCAAGAAAAAATGGGTCATTAGGATCAAGAATTACTGGTGCAGGTTGGGGTGGTTCTTTGGTTCATTTCACGACTGAGGACAAATTGGATGGGCTCATTAATGCTTTAGTAGAGCAATATTATAAGAAGCATTTTCCAAACATTACTGAAGAAGAGATATCGCATGCAGTTGTAGTTACGAAGCCCGCAGTTGGAAGTTGTATTGTGAATCAGATTGAATTTTAAAGAATCATGCAGGTTTTTATTTTGATTATGGTTAATGACTTTCTAAATACATTTTACTTTTAAATGCGGATCATTTTTAAAAAATACGTTAGTCACACTATGTATGTAAAAGCAGCACACATCAAATCAAATTTAAACCACAAGCACTACTTTCTTTGTGAGTAATGCGTTTCTGAATCCAACTGTTGAAGTTTTGCAGCGGCCTGTTCACTTGTCAAATCTCTTTGAGGTTCGGCAAGCATTTCAAAACCAACACAGAACTTCTTAACAGTAGCTGACCTTAGTAATGGTGGATAGAAATGAGCGTGGAACCAAGAACAATCCAATTCATCCTCAGAACCAAAAAATGGAGCCTGATGGAGACCAGCTGAATATGGGAAAGAAGTCTCGAAAAGATTGTCATACTTGACCGTTAATTTCTTCAAAATAGAAGCTAGATCTTCTTTATGCTTTTCATCGAAATCTTCCAAAGATCTGAGATGTTCCTTGGCAATTAAAAGAGTTTCAAATGGCCATAATGCCCAATAAGGGACAACGACGATAAAAGAATCGTTCTCTAGAACAATTCTAACCTTCTCCAACTGCTCAAGTCTTATATAATCAGCAAACAGGTGTGTACCATTTTCAGCCTTGTATTTGATAAGATTGGACAATTCCCGTGATATTTCTGTCGGGATCGTGTCCAAACACCAACTCTGACAATGCGGGTGAGGATTCGAACAACCCATAGCAGCACCTTTATTTTCGAAAATTTGGACATATTTGTATGGTTTGCCTTCTTCGAAATGCTGCCTTTTTAGATCCGTGTAAAGACCCAACCAGGCATTAATCACCCCCACTATCTCGTTTACTGTCAATAATGGCATGGTGAGTGCGTGATTTGGAGAAAAGCAAATAACAAAGCATTTACCTCTGACTCCCTTGGTTATAAGAAGTCGTTTTCTGAGCTTCTTTTCCTCTTCACTTTTACCCTCTGAATCTTCATCAACGTAGTCAGGTTGGTCCAACTTCACTGCAGAAAAGTCATTTGGAAAAATAAACGTGGCACTGTATTTAGGATTGATTGCGTTTCCAACAGCCCTCTTATTTCCTGGGCAAAGATAGCATCCAGGTTCGTAAGTGTTTTTTTTCTCGGCACCGGCATTTTCCTTTGCACCAAGCCATGGTCTCTTGGCCCTATGGGGAGAGCAAAGAACGTAAGTTCCTGTTAATGGATTAAATCTTCTATGAGAGCAATCTGTAAGATCAAAGTGAGACATTTGTTGATATTTTCACTGTTTGGCCTTATCCTTATGCCGTTCTTTCGATTATTTTAGCAGGCTTGAGTTCAGATAACTGATTTAGCGAATATATGGAACTTTCAGGGTTTAAATTTAAACATCAAATGCGGGGAAATGTGTGGGTGAATCTTCGCGGCGGTACTAAAATCAAACCGACGCATTTCCAATAGTGAAAGATCTCTCGGTAAGGAGACATATTAACTAATAGCGGATTCCTCTGATCCACTGGAACTGAATACAGCAATTTTTCAATTCATTCAATTCTTCGGTGATAAGTTGTACGTACAAATGAAAACGTAAACGGAGAAAAGATCAACAGTTGAGCTTTTCCACAAGCCCGAAGTGCCGTTTCATGTGCTTATTGTTACACAAAAAATCTGTTCATTTATCCACATTATCCTGTGCTTACAAAACAATTTCTTCAATGCTTGAGGATTTTAATGATATAATTGTCATGCATGACCCCATGACGAGTGATTAATGCGGGCTCTGCATATGCAATAGCAAAAATTTCTTCCTGAACAAATTGAATACCCCCGGAAAAAGTTCTAGTTTCTTATTCGATTGCCATTCAACTAGGCTAATTAATTTTATTTTCCGTTTTCCTTTATTTTTCTTTTTTGTAACGTTGCCCTGTTGTCTTGTTAAGAAAATACAATATATTCTCTAACGATTTCACTAACTTTTTTTTTTGACATTACGAGCTATAGTTTAATAGATTAGTTCTTCCGAAACCGGACTCTCCGGGAACTTGTGACAAAAATTTCAAGCAGCCTAGCAACCACCAAATAATTGTTTGTCTTAATGATTTTAAAGCTATTGTGAAACCCCAGAACTATGTATTAATCTATTGATCAGAGCTTTACTTCACAGTGCCTTTGAAACATTTTGATGCGGAGATGCGCGTTTCTTATTATCTCTCGTTTTTGATAAAGCAAATGCTCCCAGCTCGCGGCATGTTCCTAATTAAGAAAGAAAAAGAGATTAATCCGGGGTAGCAGTTCTGGACATGTATGATTTTATCTTTTTTTTTGTTCTTGTTCTTCACCGTTATATTTTCATGAGGTATATCATGCAAACTATGCTTTAAAGTCTAGCCACCCGGTACAACTTTACAGTTTATCCGTACCGGTTGCATTACAAGGTTGACATAGCTTTACGTGAGGAATTCTATTTATCTCTTTGTATAAAAGGGAGGCATATTCTGTTGTTAAATATTTCAAAACAAACGAGCAATTTGTACCATTAAATACTAGATAGCTTTCTAACAGTGTAATATAGAAGGTTACTGATAAATATTTACGATGGGCTACGAAAAGAAGCTTGTTGGGGTCGCCGAAAAGGTGAAGAAATTCCTAGATTACTTCCCAACCTTGTACAATGTGTATTTGGTTTGTTGTATTTCCACCATATCAGGTATGATGTTTGGTGTCGATATTTCTTCAATTTCTGCTTTCATTGGCACTGATCAATACAAAAACTACTTTAACAATCCGGGTTCTGCTATTCAGGGTTTCATTACCTCTGCTATGGCTCTTGGATCTTTCTTTGGCTCTTTGGCCTGTTCCTTCGTTTCCGAACCTTTGGGAAGAAGAATTTCTCTAACATTTTGTGCATTCTTCTGGTGTGTTGGTGCAGCTATCCAATCATCTTCGCAGAATAGGGCCCAGTTGATTATTGGTCGTTTTATTTCTGGATTTGGTGTTGGCTTTGGTTCAACAGTTGCTCCCGTCTATGGTTCTGAGTTGGCACCAAGGAGAATCAGGGGTTTTATTGGAGGCTTATTCCAGTTTTCTGTGACTGTGGGTATTTTGATCATGTTTTACATTTCTTATGGACTTCACTTCATTAATGGTGTTGGCTCCTTTAGGATTGCATGGGGTATCCAGATTATCTTTGGTCTTGTATTGTTCTTTGGTGTTTTCCTTCTTCCAGAATCACCAAGGTGGCTTGCAAAACACGGCTATTGGGATGAGGCAGAAGATGTTGTTGCTAAGATACAGGCACATGGTGATAAAACCAATCCAGATGTTCAGATAGAGGTTTCCGAGATTAAGGAACAAATTATGATTGATGAGGCTTCCAAGAGTGTGACATATGCTACCTTATTCAATAAGAAATATTGCCTTAGGACCATTACCGCCATCTTTGCTCAGATTTGGCAACAATTAACCGGTATGAACGTTATGATGTACTATATTGTCTACATTTTCCAGATGGCTGGTTATACTGGAAATAGTAATCTTATTGCTTCTTCCATTCAATATGTTTTGAACACTTGTATGACTGTTCCTGCCTTGTTCTTGTTGGATAAAGTTGGAAGAAGGCCAGTTCTTTTGACCGGTGCTGTTTTAATGATGATTTTCCAATTTTGTGTCGCCGGAATTTTAGGCGGATGTTCTAAACCTGTTAATTCCGTTGATGGTGACAGCACAGTCAAAATTGAAATTCCAAAGAGTAACTCTAGCGCTGCCAGAGCCGTTATTGCTATGTGCTACTTATTTGTGTGCTCTTTCGCTTGTACATGGGGTGTTGGTATTTGGCTATACTGCTCTGAAATCTGGGGTGATAACGCAATTAGACAAAGAGGTGCCGCTCTTTCCACTGCAGCAAACTGGATCCTTAACTTTGCAATTGGTATGTACACGCCTTCTTCCTTTGAAAACATTACATGGAAGACCTACTGTATCTACGCAACATTCTGTGCCTGCATGTTTATTCACGTTCTTTTCTACTTCCCAGAAACAAAGGGAAAACGTTTAGAAGAAGTCGCTCAGATGTGGGATGAGCACGTTCCTGCATGGAAATCTGCTTCATGGAAACCTGCTGTTCCTATTGCCACTGATAAAATTTTGGAAAAGAAACTCTCTGTTCAGCATGTCGAAGACAACGATAACTCAACCGAGGATGATCATTCGATGTCAAATTCGGAGAAGGCAGTACAAATTGCATGAATCAATGTTAATGCACACGCTTCAGCTTTATTAAGTGATGAATAATTGTTATTTTTTTACTCATTTTGATGAACTTTTACTTTTCAAGGAAATTAATGCTTATGGTTATTGTTTGTATTTATGAATATAGAAGTTGTATTATGCTTCTTTTTTTATTGAGTTTGATAGATGCTCAAGTTGTTTGAATTATCCGATAATAATGAGAATAAATATCAATATTTTGTGTGACAAGTATATATTCTGTAGGTGTGTGCTTTTCTGGACCAGGCTAGCTTGTTTTGTTGACCAGCTTTTTAAATTGAAGCACGAATAAGGAAATTTTGTAAAATCAAAGTCAGATTCAATAATCTTGCAATAGATTAGTCACCTCCATATAAAACTACCCTGCCTTTATATATATACTCGAGAATAACGAAGGATTAAAGGTGTTTAAGTATGCGCATTTTTCCTTTTAGTTATCTCTTTGCACTTTCTTCTTCACCTCTTTTACTTTGCATATTTTTGCTTCTTGAGCTTTAAAAAACTCAAAATACTTTAAACTGGGCTTCATAAAGTACACACCTGAAGCAAATTAAAGAGATATTACAAATCTCATAATTGTTCAAGAGGAAAATATTGCTTACAAATTTAACATGGATTCCTCTGGAGATTCTTATGAAGTTGTCGATTTGTTTACAACAAGCACGCATCGTTTGAAGCGCCCTTTTATCGAACATAATAATCCTCGGTTTATTCAATTTAGAATGCAAAATTAACCTTTAATTAATACTCTAATATATATAATTCTAGTCTAACCCAAATTGTATGGATTTTTAATTCTTATCCTTGCACCATTCTTAAAGAAATAGAAAGGAATTGGAAGCATGCCGATTGATATGAATCCGATCACACTTGCACCCCAATGAACCCCCAAATTAGTAAACAACTGCTTAGCAAATAACGGAAAAGTTGCGGCAAAAATTGAACGTAGAAAAGTGTTGGCAGCGATAGCTGATGCCGCATAATGTGGAAAGCAGTCAACCAAGTAGTTGAGACAACCCTGAAAGATTGTGATATATCCGGTGCCCATAAATGCCACACCAATGCAGGGAACAATCCAATGGATTGATTTCCAACTGCTCCAGCCAAAAATGAAAATTCCAATAGGCATAAGCCATTGAGTAATCATCATGATTGGAAGTCTCTCCTCTGGTAATGCTTTTCCGTCATGCTTATCGATATAATCGCCATACTTCTTACTCCAAAACATATTTACACCGTTTCCAATTAGCACACCCATGAAAAATGGAATGTTAGGCAACGTTGCCACAGTGCCTGTCCATCCATAGCAAAGATTAAATGCCACGGGGACGTTGGTGATCATAAGATAGAAAAGGCCAAAGACATAACTGGCATATAATGCCATTAGAAAAACAATCGGGGTTAAAAGCATAGCAAACGGTCTAAAGAAATGAACATGGATGAGTTCGGTAAGACTGAATGTCCATGTATCATGCTTTGAATGCAATTTCCACGAGCGCTCCGAAAGACGAAGTTTTCTAGCCAATTTTGATTCCACCACCGGTCTATAGGTTTCTTTAACTACTCCAAAACTAATTAGAAACCATGCCAATTCTGCTAGTCCACACAACCACTGTGGAATTCTCCAACCCTGAGCACTTGAATTGCTGTGAATAAGGAGGGATCCGATTGTTGGTCCCAATAATGCACCTGCAGAAACTAAACAAGCATAAAATGCAAGTGCCCCTCCTCTTGCCTGAGGCGTCCACAAATCTGACATCACACCTCCAGACGAAACAATCGGAGCCCCAGCAAATAGGCCGGACAAAAATCTGGTTACCATGATACTTGGCACATTGTATGAAACGGATGTCACTAGCGAAAAAACACCGGAAATCAAAAGTGGCACCAGAACGCCCATCTTTCGACCATACATTTCGGAAATAGGTGCAAAAACCATTGGGCCAACGGCAATTCCGAGCACGTACAATGTTGTGGCGAGCATGCTGCACTCATGGCCAATATTATAAAGATAAGACATGTCCGAAATAAAGTAGTCAGATGACATGGTTGTGGAATTTAGTTGCGCTAAGAATGTTGTCACGGCATACAAAACTGTATATTGTATCCTTTCTTTAAATGGCCAGTTTTGTGGGTTTAGGCTGCTGGACTTTGTTAAACTGATAAGTCCATTATCATCAACTTCATAATCTTCTGTACTAAAGCCATCTGAGGAGTTATCTGAATCTTGTGAGCAGGTGTCTGAAACATCGGAGTCGAAATGAGTTGATGTCACATGAAGTTCGTTACCGCGTGAAGGCTTCTTTCTAACTTGTTTTTCCATTCTGTATTTGCATTAATCACCGGTCTCACAAAGTCGCATGTATTAATCCAAGCTATATTGTGGTCATTACACGAATGCCAACATCTATTTCTCCATATTTTAAACTAGGCAGAAGCAGCTTTCTTCCATTTTACCTTGTCAGAACATGCTGCTTATATATAAAAGCGGTGAAAAAGGAGTCATCGAAGTATCACAATCATGATTACAATGTAATATCCAAAACAAAGAGAATAAAAAGATGCACTAAACGGTTGGACATCACAACAATGGGCTCAGTCCCGATTTCATTCTGTTTTACTTCCTCTTTGGGTTTCGTGGTCTAAGCTATGGCGATTTTTTCTCCCGAAAAAGATACCAAAAATAAGCTATTCCGCTGTCGGAAGAAGCCGCGCTGTTTTCCGACTGTCGTATTTAAGACATAAACAGGATGTATTTTCTAATATTCCCGGATCCTCCGACATCGCAAAAACTGAGCCATAAATTTAAAAGTAATGCATTTGCCGTATTTGTTTCTTTCAATTATTAATAGTTTCATATATTTTCGTTCAAAAGGATTTTTTCGATAAATACTTTAAAGTCCGCTCTCTGTATAATACGTCATATGTGGATTGATAAGCATGTGGCTTTTTGCTTCCGACACCGGGGTTTCTGGACCCGGAACAAGAAAAAATTTTCCCTGAGCCTCAGACAATATCTGAATTCTCGGACCGGTCGTTTATGCGCCACAACCGAAAAAATTTTTTCCTCCTAGTGACACGTTTTAGGAAATCTATATTAGATAGTATATCTACGTATTCAGTAGATACCTTAAATGATAAAGGAGCACACCCGAGAACGGAATAAATGGGGATATCAAAATCGGATTTCGATTCAAACTTAATTTTCAATCTTATCCATGCACATCGCTTTGGACATCCACCTCATGAAGGGCCTACTTTTAGCTTTGAGGGTGGCTCATTATACATCTTTACACCATATATGAGATTCATCTGGGTATAATCTCTTTGATTTATAAAGCTAACGTGATTTAATCGTTGTGTTGACATTATAAGCCCATGAAAATCATCTGAATACGTATGAAGTGTGCAACAACTTGAAATATGGTCACAAGGAAGTACGGCCGTTAGATGATCCTTGTGAGCCTACCTTTTTTGTTTTTTTCGAACGTGTCATTCCAAATGGATTCATATATCCTATATCCGCGCGACACCAATTTTAGGTCCTATGTCCGCTAGAAATTTCCAACAAACAAAAACCAAACTTAAAGTGTGGTATCTATCATTTAGTAGTTACCTTCTAATTATACTATAAAATAGGGCAATTTCTCTTCGAATGGTGCCTTCATTTAGGGCATTTCGTTCGTTACTTGCTGTTCTCCACCATGAGTCAAAGCTTTAAAAGCAAACAAAAGATGTCTACGACCATTGACACGATCGAAGTGGATAACGAAGCAAAGGGTGAAAATAACAACTCCAATCATCAAAAATTTAAGGAAAGTGATGCTGGAGATGGCACCAAAAGAGAAGATCACGTACTTCATGGCACAAAACTTTGGCTTTGTGCATCCTCATTACTTATGTGTTTATTCTTGGTGTCGCTCGATCAGATGATTACCATGGCAGTGCTAACCACCATATCTGAACATTTCAATGAATTCAATAAGTTCACCTGGATCACAGCAGCATTTATGATGCCCTTGGGTTGTCTTTCGCAGTTTTGGGCAAGGTTATCCATTAGTTTCGGCCGTAAATGGGTGATGCTTATTGGAGTTGCATTGTTTGAGATTGGTTCTTTAGTGGCTGGAATTGCCAGTAGTATGAATATGTTTATTGGCGGTAGAGCTATACAAGGTGCTGGAGGTTCATGTATTCAAAGTCTTACGATGATTATTGTCACGGAAATTACAACAATAGATAATAGAGCACAACTACTCGCTTGCGTGAGTATAGTTTTTATAGTGGCATCTGTTTTGGGACCTTTGATAGGCGGAGTATTTGGAACAAACGTTTCATGGAGGTGGTGCTTTTATATCAATCTTTGTTTTGGAGCCGTGATTGTGCCATTGTTTTACTTGAGTTACAAGCCAACGCCTCCAAAGGGCACGTTCAAAAGTAAGATGAAAACTATCGATCTTCTAGATAATTTTTTGCTAGTTGCAGGATTTGTCTTGGTTCTTGTCGCAATATCTTTCGGCCAAACTGATAGCAAATGGGGCACTGCCAAAACCATAAGTTGCTTTGTGATAGGTGGTATAATCATCATAATCTTCTGTTACTACAACTTCACATATTGCAAGTATCCAGTTATTCCGAAGAATATTATGTTCAACAAACACATTTTTTCCGCATTCATGACGTATTCATTTAGTTATTCCGTTTTGATGGTTATGGCTCAATTTCTTTGTATGTATGCCGAAACTGTTCTTGGGCATAATCCTCTTCATACCGGATTTTTCATCATACCTTGTGCCATTGCAACATGCGGTGCTTCGGTTTTAAACGCTTTTTTGATTAAAAAAACGAGATACATTAAACCATTTTGCATTTTTGGAGCGATCATTCTTCCAATTTCCCCAGGACTTTGTCAACTTTTAAAGGTTAAAGAACATTTAGGATTAATCATTGGTCTTGAAATTATCCTAGGGGTGGGAGATGGATTTAACTTTCAAGGTCCAATCCTAAGTGCAAATATTCATGCACCAAAAGATGCTGGTTCGACAATTTTGACCACCGCCCTCCTTAATTTTGGTAGAAGTACAATGACGGCTTTCTTCTCCGAAATCGGAAGTGCTATTTACTCTGCGTGCCTAAAATCAAGTATCAAAGAAATTGCTCCTTATATTCACGAAACTATTATACCTTTACAAACTATTCTTTTAGAACCACAGCTTTTACAAAAGCTTGACGCGCACGATAAGCAGCTCATTTTAGAAAAGGTAACCGATGCATTAAAGAATGTGTTTTGGTTTTGTACCGCACTTGCTTGCGTTTCTTTAGTTTCTGCTATATTATTGCCTTCAGCAAGGGTTCCACCAAGTGAAGAAGTGGAGAAGTAGTTCAAACTTGAATTAATTTCGTCGTTTTTTTTCCTTTTTTCCGGTATTCATTTTCTTACTCATGTATTATTTTATTCCATTTAATTTTATATAATCTGCTGCTAGGTTTCAAAACGCAAAATCATTTTTGAAAAGTGAATCAATCCAAACGTCTTCAGTAATAATGGAATCGAGAATATTATCGTCCAAATCATGCATCTCGAAGTTCCTAATTAGACCATCGTTATAAACGCCAGAAATCATCTCATTCTCCACCTTCTGTTTAGCCCAGAGTATAATTTCTTTTTTGTCGATTTTCTTCAACGGTGTAGTTGCCTTCCTTGCTTCGATTTCCCTAATAACATATATCCACATCAAGAGAAATTTCAAGCACGCCATCCCGTCTAAACTTTCCCTCATGACTTGACTCTCTTCAGCGTTCTTGTAGAACAATGATGAAAAACTCATTAATTGAGAAGAGGATAAAAGTTTACACACCAATGAATCCAAGAACTCCCGGCTCTTGTTTGTATATTTGTAAAATAGAGAATCTTCTAATATTTGTAAATCCACTTCCCCTTGGAAAGCTGACCCATCGCTACTTGATATGTAGTCATTAAGTGGGTTATCACCATCTATGTCGGTAATAATATGAGCACTTTTGTTCATTTTTCCAAAGAGGTATGTGAACCAAATGGTAAATGATTGGTTGCAGCTAGCCATGCAGAATCGCCTTAAGAATAGTGAGTATCTTGGATCAGATGTGGCAAAAACCGTTCTTCCAGAAAAGAAATTCTGAATATGCCATACAACTGCAGCAGAGAGAAATGTTGACTGCCTAAAAGACGTCTCGCAAATTTTCGACAAGATTTTGGAATCTTCTGTCTTCAGCTCATTTTTTGTGAGGGATTTTTGAAGTTCAGCAGCCCCCATAATTATCATCCGATAAAGACTCTCAAGAACGTGCAAAAGAAAGATTTTAAGTTTAAACAGGATGCACAAACCGCTCAAATTGAAATCAGGAACCTGTCCCTCTTCACACGTAAATATTTTACACGGCAAATCATGGCAAAGCTCCTGAATGTCGCTTATTAATGTGTTCACCATATTCAAGCTTATTGGCTCGATACTGTTCACCGTTAAAGATGTTTGTCTAATAAGTTTGAATCCCCGAATAAGCAACCTTTCTAAAGTGTTATCTGTTGTAGTTTGATAGAGTGCACAAAATTTTGAATTTATAGAAAGTGGCGTTCCTAGAGCTAGAGAATATATTGCATCTTGCAGTAGCACTAAATTCCATATGTGCTTTTTTTCTGTCGTGTTAATTGAAATAAATAGATCTGAATTGGCGGAATCAGTGGGCACAATCCTAATAGCTGCGGATGATTCTAAATGTAGTCCCAATTGGTAGCACAGGTTTAGTGAAATATGGAAGAATGGATATGAGTCTGCCCATTCATTATCATGCTCAATACTGTCATATTCGAATAGACCACTCTTAATCACAATGAGTGCCAACAATGACATTATATTTCTATTTTTATTAAGATCTGAAGCAATTAGTAATTGTATCGATAATTGCCTTAGATCTTTAATGGAAGTAGTCATAATTGGTGGTTGTTCAATGGCAAGAGAATATCGTCGAAAAAGAGTTACAAGATACACGACAGAGAAAATAGCAGCCATTGAACCAAAAAAATATGGTTCTTTGGTATGGTATTTAAAGCTTGCCGAACTGTTTGAAGAAGGCGGATTTAACAGTGCAGAAAAAGCTTTCTTCAACTTGGATGTTGGTATGGCGTCAAGAAATACTAACTCGTTTAAATTTGTCCCAAACCATTCAAGACAATCTTTAAAAGCATAATAATCAGAGCAAATAGCAGCCTCTGCCTTTTGAAGGATCTCATCCTTGTTGGATCCTATGTTCACAATTGAAAGTCGTGTCTCATTTGTAAGGTTAGAACTTATAAGCGTTTCCCGTTCCTTATTCAAGCCAATGTTCCAACGTGAGAATTGCTCAAGAATATGCTCTGAGAAAATTGTTGACAAACTTGAGGCAGGACCATAAAATGTAGAATTTGATTGCCCTCTTTCCAATGATATCTTCTTCAGAGTGGGGATCTTCACATCTAAAAGTGAGTTCGTTGGTCGGGTTGATTTGTGTTCCCGTTTCACATTAACCTCCGGATGTGCTATTTGTCTCTTTAGCAAATTAATTTGCGACTGTAATTCTGCGATAAGAGAATTTTGTGCTGTCACGCCATGTGTTTCTATAGGAGTTAATTCTGGCTTTTTGTTTGCTTCAAGATACTCACAATCGGTTCCAAGACGAGCACATCTTGAGCATGGATGCCCACGATCACATTTTGACCTTCTTTTCCGACATTGAATACACACGACAAATTTTCTGTTTCTTTTTCTTTTTTGCATAAGTAATGCGTAAATTATGGCGGAGTCTTAGAAGGTAATACGGTTGGGGAGTAGTTTGATAAAAGCTGAAGTAAACATGCCAACCCAAATTAACGTACGGTTTACAGTATTTTGGTGTACGGGTGTGTAATTGTAATTGTATAAATTCACGGTTAGTTTATGTTTATATAGGTATTTAAGTGTATACTACTGCTCATCTTTCCCTGTTCATAGGATATTCCTTGATAAATAAGCAGAAACCCAAAGAAATTATCTCAAGTAGCACTGTAACATAAAAACTTATGTGGAGGACGTTATTATAGATCATCCTAGCAATTGAAGCAATTTCTAAAGGAAGCTTGTCGATATATTTGACAGATGTGACAATTTTGTGAGCAATCTGCGTTCCATCAGGAAAATTAGACAATGCTGCAGGAAGTTTCTTCTGTAAGTAGTGAGTGTTGATACTTGCAGTCAACGAAACACCAAAAGTACTACCAAAACTTCTGAACAAATAGCTGACTGATGTAGCTTTAGCCTGTTGTGATCTCTTGACTGCAGAAATAAGAGCAATCAAGGTAGCACTTAGAATCAGACCATGACCCAAACCAGCAGGGAAAAGATATGCAAGATATTGCCATGACTCCGTTTCGGTGCCAAAGCTAGCAATTAAAGAGCAACCTAACAACTCAAACAAGACACCAGAAATTGCAACCCAGTAATATTTCTGGGTTGCCTGAATGACGAAACCAGCCGTCATCGAACCGGTGCACATACCAATAATATGGGCAATTAATCTGGATCCTGCTTTCTTGGCAGTCTCGCACCTGACAACTTGCAAAAAGAGAGGAACATTGAAAGTAATGGACATGGCGGCCATGTAACCAAACAAGTTTGTTAGACCACACATGAGAGGGTTTCTTGAAGTGATGACTTCCAAGAGAACAATAGGATTCTCCACGGTAGCTTCTGTACGGAAAAACAACACAAATAAGCCAAAGGATCCAATTAATGGAAGATAAACACGAGGAGAGCCCCATGCGTATTCGGTTCCTGCCGATTGAAGAACAAGCATCAAAATTGTAACAGCGGCAATCAAAGAAGTGGAGCCAACAAAATCAAGATCAGATATATGACCCTTCTTGTGTGGTTTAGGAAGTGAAACCCAAAACATAATCACGAGCATGGAGACAAGAGTAATCGGACACTGGACAAGAAAAGACCATCTCCATCCAATGGTATCTGCAAAGTAACCACCTAAAGGTGCACCGACGACTTGTCCCACACCATAAACAAGGTTTGCAAAGCCATTATATGTAGATCTTTTGCTCAACGGAACAAGATCACTGACGACAATGGAGCTGAGTGTTCCAAGTCCCGCACCACCTATTCCGGCCACAATTCTGGAAACGATTAACTGGGAAAATGTGGAAGAGATGCTGCATCCAAAAGATCCAATTAAGAAGAACGCATTGGCAAAAGTGAGAGCAGTCTTCCGGCCAAATGTATCACTAAGACCACCATACAACGGTTGAAGTGCCGTGGATGAAAGTAAGTAGGAGGTTGCGACCCATGAAGCTTGATCCGATGCATTGAACTCGGAACCTATTGTGGCATAAGTTGAGGCAATAATGGTCGAGTCTAATGCCGAAAGAAATGCACCACACCATAAGGATGGGATAACTTTCCATACGGATTCATGAAATCCATCATCATTATCTTCATCCGAACTTGAACTTGAACTGTTGCTTTGCTCATAACTGACTTCAATCTGGCTTCTTTTTGAACCTTGGGAATGTGTTTCCGTTTCTGCAAGTAACGGTGTCCTTTCTTGACTTCGATCTGTGCTTTCCGGTGCTCGCATACTGCTATTTGACACTCCTGAATAATTATTGTTAACTATGAATATGTAATAACCAAGGCTATTCCCGCCCTCTTGCAATGAAAGTTGAGTTCAACGCGAGACGAAACGATGTTTAAGTTTCCTTCGAAAGAGCATCCATGTATTGTAATCAATATATAATGGTGAACATCGCCTATATATTTGAATATCCAGAATGGATGAGAAATTTTTGGTCCACTATATGAATACTCATCAAATTTATGATCTTATCCCTGTTTGATTGTCTGGTATGGGAAGTTGTACATTATGGAACAACGAGTCTTCCAATTAAAGAATTGAGGCATTCTAATTCTAGGACAAAAAAGTATCCCAATCAGGTAGTTACTCAATTCGTACGTCTGACTTAACTAAATGATTGTTTCCGTGATTTCTTTTTTCTTTGTTCAAGTTTTTTTTAATCTTTTTCAAGATCTTTATTATCTTAAAGCTGTACGATAGTTTTCCCTGTTTTACTCTGCTTCTGGCTATTTCCCTTATGTATTTCCCATAACCCACTATTGTTTAATCATTCACAGTACCAATTGGGAATATTGGAGAAATGTATGGTGGGTAGTCTGAAATGGTCACCAATGTGACCTTAGACACTTTCTTTTAAATAGAGTGTTTCTTGAAAAAGACATATCGGAAGTACATATCGGTAAAACCAGCTTATTGAGTTCACAACAGAGATCACATCATTTGCAAATCAACAGCAGCAATGACACTCTTTTCTCATGGTAGTATAGCTCTCCCTGTCACAGAGGGTAAAAGAATCAATCCTGCTTGGTTTTTTGTTGCTTTTGCAATCATACTTCTTTTCACTACATTCAGGCAGTTCGTTCACAGACCTGAGCCAACACCAGGAATCTGTCAATACAACAATATAAGGCCACATTACTATCCAAATGAGCATAGAATAAACGGCAGATATAAGTTATTTAATCCGGATGACATCTTGCTTGAAAATGCTACTATAATAGATGGTGACGGTACTGTTTTGCACAGTATGGATTTATATCTATCGAAGGGTACAATTATCGATATTGGTCATGGACTCGGCAGAATTTATTCAAAAAATGTTACCTCAGTTTCCTTAGATGGAAGATTCGTTACGCCAGGTTTGGTTGATATGCATTCTCATTTTGGAACCAGACCTCAACCACAATTATATTCGACTGAAGATACAAACGAGTTCACCAATCCTGTTACTCCATATGTTCGTGCAATTGATGGCATAGATCCCCAGGATCCTGACATGGATTCACTATTGGCTAGCGGTGTTACCACCCATTTAGTTCTTACCGGAAGTAGAAATCTAATCAGTGGTGAGTCTTATGCTATAAAAATGCATCATTCGCCTCATAACCAGGTTCAAGAATTATTGGTTCAGTATGACTTACCCGAAAAAATGGCCAGGAACAAACCGGTCAGGTGGATGAAGATGGCATATGGTGAGAATGAGAAAAACTGGAAGCTTCAACGTGGAGATGGTTATCCTGTCAGTAGAATGGGAGAGAATGCCGTGGTTAGAGGGGCCTTTGATGAGGCAAAGGAGCTTAAGGAAAAGCAGGATAAGTGGTGTGTTGATCCTGAATATCGAAAATTGAATAAGGAATACCCAAGCAATTTTAAGCTGAATAGTTTGGTGGATGTTCTTCGTGGTGACATTAATCTTAACATCCACGTCTATGAAACATACGATATGGAGGCATTACTACGTACTGCTGATGAATATCATTTCCAAATCAATGCATTTCACCATGCTCTTTCTTCTTGGGAGATTCCAGAACTTTTAAAGAGTCATAATACAACCATTGCCTTGTTTGCAGATAGTTGGGGCGAGAAAAAAGAGCAATATCAAGGTACTGTTTATCAGGCAAAATTATTGTCAGACGCAGGTATTGATGTTGCTATTAAGACCGATCATCCAGCATATCCTGGACAGGAGTTGTTGTATTATGCTCAAGTAGCACATAACTATGGTCTTTCGGCCGAAAAGACTATTGCCTCTGTTACTTCCATTCCTGCCAGATCTATTGGTTTGGGTCACAGAATTGGATACTTGAGGAAAGGCTATGATGCAGATATTGCTATTTGGAAAAACCACCCACTTACTCTTGGAACTCATCCAGTGGAAATGATTATTGATGGTGAGGTGAAGTTTAATTTCTCCAAAATAGACATGTATCCTCCAGAGACAAAACTGGATGTCAAGCAGAGAGAAAAGGTGTCCTCACCTGAAACATGCAAGGTTGGTTTGCGTGACTTTTTGGTTACTGGGGTGACACATTCACTTATTCCGGGCTTCGAAGAAGTTAACCACGAAAATCTTACTATCGCATTTGTGAATGGTGAAGCAAATGTCATTAATGACACTGCATCCATTTCTAGGTTACTTGAAAACGGTCTTCCTGTCTTCAGTCTGAAAGATGGTTATGTTGTTCCTGGTGCAATATCTGTTTCACCAAGTCTAGGACTCACAGAGATGGTTTTAGAGGAGGATACATCGGATGGAAGTGTTTCTGGTACCGAAATTATTGAAGCAGCGGATGGAATCCATATGGATGGATTGATGATTGAAAGGCTCAGAAGAGTTGGTGTTAGTAAAGCTGTGACGGCGCCTATCGGAAATTCCTTCCTAAAGGGAGTCAGTACCTACATCGATATGTCCAATCATGGAAGTTTGGATGACACGATTTTAAAGAGGGATGTTGCAATTCATTTTAACATCGGAAGAACTGCCAAAAAGGGATCAGACTCTTCTATTTCTTCCCAGTTCAAGCACTTAAGAGACTTTTTGATTAACAAGCCATTGAAATACAAAGATCTACCAATAGCGGTTCATACTCATAATGCTGAAATAATGAAGCACATTATCAGTATGAAAAGAAATGAGTTCCCAGAGGAGAAATTTGTTGTGGTGGGTGGTCAGGAGGCTTATCTAATTGCTGATGAATTGGCAGAAGTGCATATTCCAGTAATAGTAGCACCTTGGAGATGCACGGCCAAGTTTTGGGATAATAGGATGTGTTCTCCAAATGAGCCTTTGGAATCGAAGTCATCTTTACAAATTCTCCAAGATGCGGGTGTTAAATTTGCTTTGGGCCAAGAGGCAGACCCTATTGCAAGAAGAACTTACTGGGATGCCGGCTGGGCTGCAAGAACGATCAGAGGTTATGGTTTGAAAGAGGCTTCTGGTCTAATTTCGGCAAACATTGAGGAGATTTTCAACTTACCAAAAAATAATGATATCACTATATTTGAGCACGATCCATTTGACTATGGTTCATTCCTGGCCATTTCACTCGAACATGGAGAGGTGAGGCAATGTTTCCCTGAAGTAGAGGAGCCGAAAATTGGAGATGAATTGTTTCATTAAAGTATAATTTAGCGTTATTATTATTCTGTTCTATTTTTATTTTTATTTTACATATAAAGCCTTTCTGTTGGTGGGTTATAAATATGACGCCAGTTCTTTTGAAATAAATTGTATGCGCCGGTTGGGTGCTTCCAAGATCCATGTAATGTATTGACAAAACGTATAAAGAGCTTAAGAGAAAAGGAAGTTACAAACAACTTGCATTTTCCTCAAAGACAAAGCGATGTCTAGTATCGTGTACAAGGGCATTGTATTACATTCGAACTATAAGTATAACCTTTCCTATTTACCGTAATTGTTAGTTATACATCTTAGCTAAACAAATTTCTTAAACAAAAAAATTCAAAGATTACAGATGCCTTTAATTTTGTCTGTCGTTCTCGTCAACATTCCTTAGAAGGTCATAGTAAAATGCAACACTATCGATATGTGCATTAAGTTCAACACGTTCGTCTATTGCATGAGCATTGAATCTGGCATTCTGTCTAATTGGCGTAAATCTGTAAAGATTTTTTGTTAAGGCCCAATAATGTTTGGTATCAGTATTTCCAGTCATAACACTTGGAGAAACGGTGACATCGGATGGAACTGCAGGATCTGCATCTGGATAAGAAACGAAATCTTCGAAAACATGTCTTATTGTTCCAGAAAGTATATCCCAGCTCTTATTATTAAGAGTCTTTGTAATTGGTGCAGGACCAAGTTCCTGCTCACTGTGAAGTTCAAAATATCCTGAAGGCAAAATTTCGGAAATCTTAGAATGTCCAAAGCCCGAAATTTCCTTGCCAGCAAAGTCCCTAACCGCCAAATTGTATTTCTCCGCAATGACTGAAACCTTTGAAAGTATCTTGGCCTTAACCTCATCAGTCGATGAATCATAAGCAACACGGTGGTTGATCTTAACCGTAACATTTTCAGGTAAGGCATTAATTTTAAGTCCGCCATCTATTATATCCACAGCCTGGGACGTTGAAGCTAAATATCTGACATTAATGTCGTCATCCAACATTTCGAGAACCCTGGTCTTTGCAGAACAGCTGCTGTCCAAGTGTGCAATACTATCTCTTAAAAGTGGATCCATTGTCCTACCGGACTTGGCTTCACATTTCAATTGGAAGTAGAAAGGATTATTCTCTGAAATCCTCAATGGGTATCTCTTTGTTTCTATCGTTTGAATAAGGTCCGAAATGATACCAATCGAAGTATGATCTGGAGGGACAGACGAATGACCCCCATTGGTAACCAAGTTGATAACTATGTCGACATATCCCTTTTCACCAGTTGCCGGTAAAGAAAATCTTGAACCATAAAGATCCTGAATTCCAAGACCCCCTTCGTCAATCAAAAATTCGATGCTATCCTCACCAAATCTCTTTAGAAGATATTCATTAATATGAGCAGCACCCTGTTCACCACTGCATTCTTCATCAAACCCGAAACCAAGGATCAATGATCTCTCTGGTTTGAAGCCTTCTGATAGGAGTGCTTCAGCAGCTTCCATGATACCTATGAGGTTGTTACGACAATCACTTGATCCTCTTCCCCAAAGAAACTTGCCATCAAAATATCCTCCAAATGGACTGTGCTTCCAACGAGGAACCGTATCGTCCGGAACTGGGACGACATCCTGATGAGCTGTAAGCATCATAGGCTTTAGTGTTTCGTTTTTACCATGAAGAATAAAAACCAAGCCATGTGTGTTAACATGGACAAGTTCCGACTTCTTGGCCATAAGTGGAAAGGTTTTCATAAGATAGTCCTCGAACTTGAAAAAGACATCCCATCTTGAATCTTCCCCAACAGGTCCTAAATCGTCAAAACTTGGTGTGTAGAGTCTCACTGCATCCCTCCACACGCTCAATGAATGATTTTTGTACTCCGGCGTTCCAAATTGAGTAATTCCTGCGAATTGGGTGCTCTCCTCCGGAATAAGCTTTTCTGCTGTTGGGCATAAATCTTCTAATATCATCTGCGTATCAATTTCCTGGTTCGAGCTTGGCTTGCATCCACTGAAGACAGCGGTCGGCAAAAATTTGGCACCCAGTAAAGCCAAAGTAATGGCCCCTAGTACGACTGTCGATAATATCTTTCTTGATGTAGATGTTTTCTTGCTCGAGAGATCTAATTCCCCATCTTTCTTTAAGTCTCTATCTTCAATATCCTGAATCATGTTTGCGAATTAATAACAGCTGTTTCGGCGTTCTGCTATCAGTGTTTGTGTTCTTAACCTTGATGAAATAAGTAGGGCAATTTGTGTTGATTTATATGCCTAAAGTTGAGTAAGCTAGGGTGCCAGTACTAGTAGAAAATGTATATGCTTTTTTACTAGTAGGAATGAATTTGGTCATCACCTACATGGAGACGAAACTCAGAAAGGAAAAGTACGGGCATTTGAAAATGGTACTGGTTACTAACTGTAAAACTGAGCATTTGAGCAAAGTGGCCTCTTACTTTGGTGACGAAAGGGAAAAAAAAAATTTGAGACAATGTCTTGACAAGATTTTTGACAAGGCGCGATAACGAATAGAATTTCCGGTGGAATTGTTAACAGCTAGAGTTACTGTTTTTGGTAATTGCCATTTAAGGCAAGGCGGAATTCAACTTGACTATCGCCAAACATCATACGGCTTTATCAGAACATTATTGTTCATTGTGTCTCTCTCAATGTTTATGAAGCAATGGAAAGTTACTCTCGTGTGTTGTGGTCACACATTGAAAAGAGTATGATCACATATTTTCTCTTTTTTCAATTTCCTCTTTCTATCACTAATCTTTAATTCTCAATTTCTTGAGTTTCCAATGGATAATCTCCAATTCACTCAGATGATTATTAACTTACATACGCACCCTTCATATTCCTACCTTGCCATTTCTTAGACTTTACTCGAGAGGGTCATCATTTTAAATGTAACTTAATTTTGTATAGTTAGCCTCAAATAAAAGAATGGAGTGGGAAAAGACTTTTACCTTACCGCCTGATGGTACAAGAGGAAACCTAATGAGAGTCACGATAGCGATTGGCTTAGTCTTTGCTCTTATCCATGTTTTTCTTCCATCCGATGCCTACCTTAAAAATTTGTTCAGTTCAAACAAAGTTTTCATAGATAGCCTCCCAAGGTCACAATCCTTATCCTCTACAAGATTCTCGGACGGACTGAGAAAATGCCGAAACAGATATATTTTCCCTCAAAAAATAGACCCTGAACACAGACAAGAAAATCCAAGGTATCATATATATACGAATGATACATCAACACTCGGTACAAACTTCTCGTTTGTGATTAAGAATGCCACAGTACTTGATGGGGACGGAATCCTCAGAGATGGACCTGCAGATGTGTATATCGATAAAGGAATGATTTATGGAGTTGTGGACAGTGGATCAAAAATATCACAATTCTTGATGGAGTCTGTTAAGCCACATGATATAATTGATGCTAAAGGAAAATATGTCACACCAGGATTGGTTGAAATGCATTCACATGTTGGTATCTGCACGCAGCCTGAGTTACGAGGAGTGAATGATATGTTTGAGTTAATGAACCCAACAACTCAATTTACAAAAACTTTGGATGCATTCAACATTGGTGATCCTGCAATCAAGCTTATAAGTTATGGAGGTGTAACGTCCTCATTAGTATTACCTAGTGCAAATCTTATATCAGGAGAGGGCTTCGTTTTTAAGATGCTGGTTCCACCATCAAGGTCAGTAGAAGAAATGCTTCTTCAATATGATCCAAACGATGTTAGTCCAAATCTTTCAGTTAATAGGCAGCGGTGGATGAAGATGGCCTGCGGAGAGAATCCTAAAAAAAGATTTGTTGCAAATCCATCAGCTCCAAAATCTAGGATGGGTCTAGGTTTCTTATTCAGAAGCACTATGGAAAAGGCCCAGCATCTGAAAGAAGAACAAGATTTATGGTGTGATGCAATCGAACAAGGTTTAACACCAAAAACTCCAAGCTTCCCTGAAAATTCCGAGTACGATCTTTTGGTTGAACTCCTTAGGGGAAAGGTTAGGACAAATTCCCACTGCTACGAGACGTTTGATATTGAAACTCTTTTCAGGCATGCCAGGGAATTTGGCTTTAACATTACTGCAGTTCATCATGCTTTAGATGCATATAAGATTCCAGAAATAATCAAAAGACAACCTGGAAATGTGAGTATTGTTACTTTTGCAACGGAATGGGGTTTCAAGAAGGAAGCGTTTCAAGGAAGTGTTTTCAGTCCAAAGATTTTGAATGATAATAACATAACCATTGCTCTGCATACGGATCATCCTGCAAATGGTGGCCAAGATTTGATTATTCAAGCACAAATAGCACATAGCTTTGGCCTTCCAGCTGATAAAGCATTTTCTGCTATTTCCGGAACAGCTGCAAAGATTCTTGGTTTAGATGACCGAATTGGATATCTTAGAAAAGGCTATGATGCAGATTTAGTCTTGTGGGATAGACATCCTCTGCAGGCAGGTTCAAGTCCACTCAAAGTTTATATTGATGGTGTTTCTGTTTTAAATGTACCAATCCCGGATGAAAATAAAGATGATGATCTCATTTCCTTACCAGGCTCCCTGGAGGACATTACTACTGATAAAAAAGCATTAAGGTGCCTTGAAGGATCTCAGGAATTTGTCGTGAAAGGAATAAAGCAGTCATTTTTAAAGTCGTTACCATCGGGGGCCTCTAATATAACAAAAGAAATGGTCGTCAAGGGTGGTGAAGTTCTTTGTTTCCAGCAAGACTGTTCTGAATTCTACAGCGCAATTCATTCCAACTGTATGAAAATAATAACCTTGAAGGATGGCTATGTTGTGCCGGCAGGAACTGCTCTTACTACAACTCATGGTATTACAGAAATGCCATCGGAACTTTCAACTGGAGATGGGGACGTTATGGATTTTGTGAATAACAACATTTTGGATGATTTCAGTGATCCAGAGAAAGTAGTTGCTGCAAAAAATGGTCTTCATCTTGAAAGTAAACATCTTAAATGGGCCCATAACTCCGGTGTTCTAAAGATAATCACACCTCCTTTGAGAAATGAGGGTAAAAAATTCTTAACTGGTATCAGTACAGCTTTCAGATCGGATGCAACCGATTTAAATGGAATTATTAAGGAAAATGTTGCCATACACTTTACAATAGGTGATTTAGGAAAGCAAATACTTTTGCCTACAGTTTCTTTACAAATCCAGACCCTAAGGAAACTTCTACTAGAGAATAAGGGCAAAGCAAATGCATATGGAGATGCATTCAGAGGTGAACTCCCCATTGCATTGCATACAAACAGTAAGGATGTAATCCTTCAACTTATAAAGCTTAAAAATGAACTTAAAACACCATACTTTATTATAGTTGGAGGTGTTGAAGCACATCTTGTCGGAAAGCAATTGGCGGAAAATGGTATCCCGGTAGTTTTAGAGCCTTGGAGATGCCAAAGAAAATATTGGGATGAAAGAAGATGTTTAACTGGATTACATGGAACCCCAACCGCTATTACTGCACTCAAGAAAGCGGGCGTGAAATTTGCGATTGCAGTCGATGAAGACAAGTTAGTGAGACTCCTTTACCAGGAAGCTACAATCGCAAAAGCAAGATCCGATATAACAAGTTATGAAGCTTTAAAAGCTATATCTTACGATGTTGAAGATATCTTTAAAATCAACGACTTTATTAACAGTTTAGATTTTCTCGTTACTGAAGGACATCCACTTACTTATGGATCTCAAATAGTTGCAATAGTGGAAAATGGTACACTAACTGACGTGTATCCAGATTTGGAACCTGAGTTCGAAGTATCGCCCACTTATTGACATTTAGCTGCATTTTGAATTCATGGGGTGATTGTTTATATATATTTTCTTTTCTTCTTATTTTATATCGTTACTATCAAATCGACTTTCTTTAGACTTTTGGTTGAGTAGACATTCCAAATCCCAAACCTCGTGGGAATCACGGAAATTTGAGGGGAAGTGGAGGCGAGAGAGGAAAACGTTGAAAAAATAGAAAGCAAGAACAATTAGAAGAAATTTTACCGTTCTGGTGTACCAATAATAGAAAAAGTATGCTTTTTCCTTGATAAGAGATCGTAGTGGTCCTATTTAAAATGTATATGTTGAGGAAAGATGGAGAAATTTCTGAGAGAAGACTTTATATGGTATGAAAATTATATTACTTTCGTTTTGTGTTACTTTATTTGCACCATAGGATTGCATTAGTTGGTAATCACATTTATTAAAATCAAAGTTGTGACGAGATCAATTAAATTACCATGCCTCGGTCTCGTGAGAGAAAGTTTAATGTGAGATTCTTTGACCAAACCAAAGAGACCATTTCAAAGCAAATTGGACATAATCACAAATCAAAACCAAAATTTCCTGGATTGCATGTTTCTTCCTTTGTGCGTGATGAATGGATAAAAAAGGGTAAGGTTCCGGTTAAAAATAAGAGCAGTAGTACTCTGGTTCATTCGCAGGATAGTGCTACGGACAAAGTCGAAGGTTGCAAAGAAAGCACATTCAAACTTACAAGCAAAGAAGTTGCGGATAATAAAGGTAAATCAATTAGTGATGCGGATGCTCAAAATCAAAATGAGACCCGAAATAAGGAATCAACACAACTATCACAAGCAAGTGGAAATAGTCGAGATCGGCTTGATATTAACAGCTTGGTAATCGATGCTCGTAATCCCCCAAGCAAGGGGAGTAAAAAGGAGGAAGTGGACGTTGCTGGAAAGAATGATAATAATGAAGTTGAAGATAACGATGATGAAGACAAATATCCTTCAATGGAACAGTTTCTGGATTATCCGTTTTCCGTTGAAGATACAAAGTTACTAGAGAAGGAGCTTTCTGGCCTTATTCAACCCGCAGAAAGTTATGGATTTTACGGCTTGGAGGAAAATAAAGATATATGGAATTCATCAGATGACAAGTACACATTTAATTTTGAACTGTCGAATCATAGTGCCGATGAAGATAGTACAGGTCATTCCCCAGATAAAGAGTCCAAGAATTTGGGGCTGAATATGTCGACGGGGTCCACAGTTTCATATCCACGGCCTCTTTCTGACACCCAGATATTTAGTTTGAATCCAGTTAATTTCTATAATGAGTTCAGATTAATTAATCACTATTGTCGGACGATGTGTTCTTTTTACAGTGTGAAGGACCCAGCGTGGAACTTTTACACGTATGTTTCTGATAGATTGACTTGTCGTTATGACCCATTAAAGTATGCTTTGCTTGCATGGTCTGCTCTTCATCTTTCTATCGTAGAAGAGTCGTCATTCTCTGTGGCTAACAAATATTACACTCTTTCTTTACGGGCAGTTATGGGGAATAACACTTTATTTCAGGGGGATGTGCCAATGGAGTTGTTTCTTGTCACAGCATATTTCTTGGTTCACTTTGATATCATGGCCGGGACTAAGCATGCTTATCAAATATTAAGATACGTTTGGTCCACACTCAGAATAGGCCGCTTTTTTCAGAGTGGGCCTGGCCCTACTTTAAGTCCCTTTGGATATCAAATAGTGGTTTGGTTACTTTACTTGGATATCAGGTCTTCTCTATTTGTTGGAAATATCAGCTTTCCAGACTACATACTTAAGCAGGATCGGAATCCAAACATTGAATATTTGTCAACGTCAAATGTCTATGAGAAGCGCGCAATACTGAATATCTTCTCACGTTCCAGAAAGCTTCTAAGTGGTGCATATGGTGCAAAATATCCAAAGGAGTATTCAGAAGATGATGAAATCCAAGAGAAGATTTTAATTCTGATGGTCCGAAACATGATGATGTTTGGACGACTTATCCGACTTCGGAATTGGTTGAATCAATGTGGTAACTCCACGGAATTTGATGCGAACTCGCTTAAAAATGAGATAAGTAAACTGTATGATGACAATCAGAATTTATTAAAGTATTCAGGCAAATCAAGGATGTCATCTTTTCATGTCCTCATTGAGAATGCACTTATTTATTCCATTATCATATATTTCGATAGGATTTGCTATCCTGATATCAGAACAAGCAGCAAATGTCAGAAAGCTGCATCGGAGATACTTAAAATTGCTGTACAGTTGAAAAAATTACGATCGCATGGCACGCCTGGTTCCACGCAATGGCCATTTCCACTTTTCATTGCCGGAGTGGAAACTACAGATGTAATTTATCAGAAATGGATAATGGAAGAGTTGAAGGAGTGTGATGAAGAAGGGTGGGGACTACATTTGGGCAAAACGAGGCAATTGTTTAAGGCATGTATAGAGCGGCAAGCAGAGACTCATCGGAGGGTTGATATTGGTGAGATAATGGAAAGCGTAGTTGGCGTATTTGTTTTATAGATATGTTGTTAAATATTATCATTTTTAAAGTTTTTAGGTTACATTAGGTAAATTTTATATCTTAATAAAAGCGAACGCTTGCTCTCAAATTGTAAATAGACACCATAAAAAATAGCAATGTACTAAAGATGAGTACAAAGGAAATATATATATATATATATATATATAAAAGAGCAGAAAGAACTGATCAGAGAAGAAGTTGCAGCCAGCTGCATTCAGTAAGTATATCTGAACCCTCTCTGTTGTCTATCAGTCAAATCAAGGAATTCTTCGTTTTCTAAAGCCTCCTTTCCTTCTTGGATTTCCCTCTCTTCATTCTTGACCTTCTTCTTGTTCTCAATGTAGTAATAGTAGAAGAGAACCCATGGGAGAACAATTAAAATCACCCAGCAAACTATCATCATTTTAAATCCTTCAGAATATCCCGGAGCTTGAGAACTCTTGAAGAATTGTGGAGCAGCAATCATACCAACACAGTAGCAGACGAAGAATATAACATTTGTAGTGGATTTCTTAGTAAATCCTGAAATATTCTTTTGCATAAGAGCAAAGATGGTAATATCACTCATTGTGTTAATATAGATGCAATAGAATGCAAAAAGCTTACCATTTCTTCTGGACACTGGATGATTTGGAAGGTACTTCACAATACAAGTACCAATAAGACATGGAATGATACAGATCGACTGAATCAAAATAGTTGTGTTTGGATAACGCGAAACAATCCATCCAGATAACCACAAAGTGAGAGCTTGCATAACACCAGAAGGCATGTTGATAAGCACTGTTTGGAAAGAGTTGAATCCAAATGATTCAATAATCAAATTACCAAAGTTCTGAACACCACCGGCTGGAAGACATCCAATAAAGTAGATAATGGCGATAAGCCAAACTTGAGGGTCCAAAAGTGCTTCGAAAGCCTGCTCTTTTTTGAAAACTTTGTTCTTAACTCCGGTTCTGCTATCTCTCAGTCTCTCAACAGCAATGTACTTTTCTCTATCATTGAGGAATTTGCAATCGACAACTGAATCTGGAAGACAGAAGTATAGAGCGAAACCCCAAAAAAATGAGAGAATACCGTAAACCACATAGAACCACTTCCATGAGACAATAGAAGAATGAATATGACCAAGACCATAGGAAATAAGACCTCCAAATATGACACCAAAAGCGTTACCGGAATACCATATACTATCTCTCATTGCACTCTCAGTTTTCTTGTACCACATACCGGTCAAAAGAATCCAAGCCGGAGAAACAGTGGCTTCGCACATACCCAAAAGGAATCTAATAGTAGCTAAACCGCCAAAGTTCTTTGTAGCAGTTGTGCAAACCAAGACAATAGCCCACATGACAAAAGAGACACCAACATATCTTGCGATAGAGAAGTGTTGCATGCATCTGGCGGCTATTGGCTGACCAATCATATATCCGAAATAGAAAATAGAACCACACCAAGAATATTGATTTCCAACTAAATGAAGATCATCGATCAAACCGAAAACAGATGAGTTTGATAAAGCAGCTTTGTCCATAAACTGAAGGAAATATGAAATAAACATGAATGGCATTAAATGCAAATCAATCTTTCTTAACAATGATTTTTCCTCTTCTGACGTATATGGAGCATGTTTTCCAGAAGCAATAACCTGCAAAGCAACATCACCGTTCGAAAGAATTGGATCCAACTCAGGGTTGCTTGCACCCTTTTCTGAGCTCTCTATGGTCTCTGTAAAGTTTTCTTTTTCTTGACTCATGACTAGTTAACCAAAAATGTGTTTTTGATTATGTCTTCGTAGAAACTTTAAAGAATAAGCTGAGTGTCGGATCAAGTTGAAGTTGTTTCATCACTACGGGTTACTCACAGACGTATTTATATTTATTTGAAATGACCATATCAAAGCTCAAATGTGTATATTCGTGAAGTTATTGCTTATCAGTGATTGTTATGAAGCCACTGGCTTTTCTTGTTCTTTTTTGATTTTGCATTATTCTTTTCTCACTTTTTTTTCGTGATCATCCGCCAGGATCTTTGGTTTGATTTCATAAGAAAAATTTTGAATCGAAAGATTCTATATCGAGTAATTACTTATTTTAGCGCAAAGACAATGAAATACAACCGTAAAAATTATAAAAATGAAAAAATAAATTGATTTCTTATCAATAGGAATACTAAAATTTGCAACTGCCATATTAGGCAAGTATTTTGTCTTCTATCGCCTGCAAGTCAATTTTACGATGAACTAATGGCATTAAGGAATGCCATTGAAATGTCCGCAGAGGTAGTATGTTCAAGTCATTACTTATACTATTAAAGTTTGTTCCTTCTAAAGAAATGTCACGATAAAGAAAAGGTGGCGAAAATTTTGCCGATGGACAATCAAGTATTATATGAAAAACCTTAAACTTATCGAAGACAGTTTATCTTTGAAAAGGCCGCCGTAAGAAATAATTCATATAACGCTGCTTAAAAAGTTAAAATAAAAGTAAAGATATGATGCTTACAGTATGATAGTATGCAATTCATCTAAAATATATTGTATTGTATTGTACTACATTGTATTTTATGTAACTTATCTAGTAAATATTTGGGATATCGCGTGGCAAATCGTGATTGATCCCATTCCCATAATCACTATATCCAGCCATTTTGAAGCAATTCCTGTGTTGTAAACTTTAATATGCATTAAATGGGGGTAAATATAGACAAGTGGAATGCAGGCAAAGCAGCCGGCAAATAAAACAAGCATATCTATATTGTCTGATCCGCGTTAAGCCAAGATTGAGGCAATAACGATGGCAAGTAAACGTACACCATTTTTTAACCATTTGATCAGTGAATTTGTCTTCCCTGAGTTTTCATTAAATATCCAATGTTCCATAATTTTTATCGCAGGAAATAGCTGAAGCGGGACTGACAGCATAAAAGCAAGAGAGTAAACCATTTGAATCCAAGTAACAGCCCTAGAGTTTTGTGGGAGATCTAATATTATCGCAGTGTGAACATTATTTCAAAAAGCCAAATAGCCTGCTGCCCCGATTAATATAAATAAAATGCAGGTGCATAGTAATACCTTGAACAATACTTTTGGAAATTCCTCTGGCTTTTTCATTGAGTCTTGAATTGGAATCACAAGACTGGCTCCTTCGAAAGCGAATATTCCGGTACCATCAAATAAAAAGCATCTGCTTTTGTTAAACATGACAAAGTCTTCTGATGATCCATGAATGAATATATGAGCGCACATATTAAATACTATAATAATGAGCCCTATGGGTATGAAAATATTTGCAATTAGTGCTGGTGTAAGTCTTCTTATTTTCCTGATAAATGACATAGGAATTTGGAACCCACAATCTGTGAGAATTATAATCTCTTGATTAACATCTATGTGAAAAGTATTTTGAAAAAATGCCCTGAAATTTTCGGAAGTAAACACAATATATGTTGCGATGAACCCTATTTGAGAAAGCATTATTGATGTGAGAATAAGCCGTTGCATATATGGATCGTAGAGTGTACCCCAAACGTCGAACCTCCCACTGCGACCTTTGCTTGTATTAATAAAATGTAACATATGTATGAAAGTATGCCCAACATTATATTAAGAACACATGAAAATAATAGGCCGCCATCAGCGAATGCGCCTGGCAAGAAAAGAACACCTGTTTCCACAAATGATCTAAATAGAAGGAAAAAGGTACGTTTTGAAGATATATTCGACTTCCTATCCTGAAGTTGGCACAGAGAATTTGTTGCGCTTATGTCCTCAACATTGGTTGTAGTTTTATGGATACCCAGTTCGGTGTCACTGCGTAATAAAATTGTTGATTCAGTTAAGTCGTCCTTTAATATATCTTTTTTTGGTTCATTCAATGATGTTTTACTTTTGTACTTTTCTTTTCTCATCGGTAAAGAGTATTTACTTGCAGTACATTCACCAATTTTAAGAGAGTCAAAGCTTTAAGATTGTTTTCGTTCTTTTTCGTGTTCGATCCATGAATATTATTGACCTTTGCTCAGAAATATTTCGTTTGTACCTGGTGGCATAATCAAGTCTTGGTTAGATCCATATGATTTATAGCTTGAAACTTACATTATATAGTCTGGCGAATAAGAATATGTTTGGGAATACTTGTGATTAATTATGAAGTCATCTAATAATATATTTTTTGAATGAGCCATTGCGGTTTCTGCGTAGTGTCTTGCCAGCGATCCTTCAGACTTACTAAGATAGATTTAGATCACTTAGATATTAGAATTTGTTTGCGGTCATCCTGATGATGTATTTATGAGAACGAAAAGCCAATTACATGATTTTTTGCATAATTTTGTTCTGGAATCGAAATTGGTTTCCAGAAATCCTTTGAAATGACTAGTATAGCACAATTTTCGTACTTTGCGCGCGTAGAAATTGAGTAGCCGTTTTGGGAAGTTTCCTGATATGTAAATCTTTTCAATAAAAATTTATTCGACGGAATCTCAATTGTTTACTCGAATCCCCTTTCTGAATTGGAAGATACTAGCGAATGAATGATGTGTGTTACTTCATGTGAAAATAGCTGTTGAGATTGCTTTTGTAATTGTCTAGCATTCAAATTCATTGATTTCAAACACACTTTTTGATTGATATTTTTACGTTAGCATCCGTGAACGTTGAATAAATTTTATCGACTTCACGTATTAAAGAGGTTGTGATATTTATATTTCTTTTCTGTGCTCATTGCTTGTTGGCTTCAGATTATACTTAGGCCTTTGGAAGCATTGATGCTGCCTCAAGAAAAATTTCCCCATTATCCGATTTTTAACATTATTTCCCGGTATTCCCTTCATTTTTTATAAATGAAAAAAATATTACTATTGGAAGTCCCGTGACAGAGTGAGTAGTTCATATTACGTCTTGCTAATATGTAACTATTGGCAAAATTTATACACTGGTGCAAATTTACCCCACAATTCTACAGCCTAAAAATTTACGTATGCCTTTGCTTTTAAAAAAGAAGAGAGCTGTTTGGCAGCTTGAAAACGTAAGATTGATTATCCGACGTGGACTGATAGGCATTTCTCGAAGCTGAGAGGCGTTCTTGCTGCATTTAATAGCATTTTGATACAAAAAAATTGAACTTGGTTTCTTTTAGTTGATAGCTATTAAACTGGAGCTACGTTGATTGTAATTAATAATAGATTGTAGTGATTTAAGTATTTATAAATGGTAGTAGAAAAGAAAAGGAACAAAGAATTAATTGTGATATTATGTCACCTCAAAAATATGTAGTAATAGATTCGACAATAGTGGTAATTATATGAATAATTTCATATTTTATGCCTAATAAAAATCCTATTCATTGAAATTAAATGTATTTAAGAATGTGAATTTGCCTTCTTTGCCCGCCACTTCTTTCATACTTCCTTCCTCCTTTACTTTTCTCTTTTTTTCTTTACACATAAAAGCACACAATATACACTTAACGAAAATATATAAAGTGGTCGGCATCATGCTCGAAGCTAATTCAAACAAGATTACATATAATTGGATATAATATATCTAGCAATGTTTGTGATAGTATTATGTTTTTAATACCTCAACAATTGTATGTCTAATCGCAGAGTAAAAATGAAAAAAAAAACGTACTCTATCACTATCAAAGCAAAGTCAAATTAATTGTGTTGCAAATTTAGCTGTCAAATTTTGTCCCTTGTCTGATATTTCCAGATTAAGTATGTTTTTTTGATATTTATAGTAGTAGATAACTTGTGAATAAGTTTTGGTAAAAACACAAGAGGATATCTTAGCTTTATATAGTTGTCGTTATTCTTCTTATACGACATCATACACATCGGAACTTGTTCTGCTTAGAAGTATTGTCAGAACCTACGAGTCATAATAATGTTTTAAATGTTAATAGTACATAAGGATTCAACTGGTCTTTGATTTATATTATGTGAATCAAATTAATCTTCAGACAAATATAAGAAATAATCCAAGGGGGAATTTTTCCTTGAAATAAATTTCTCCCTAATTTACTTTCGGCTGACAATGACCTATTCCACTTCTGTGGAAAAATATCTCTTATATGTATGTACATATAAGTAAATCCATCTTGAGGTGAACCTTCAGCTGAAACCAAGAGTAACCTTCGGGTTCTCGCTGGATTACAAACGTGTTCGTAAGGACCCTATTTT
>ERZ746981.106-NODE-106-length-71645-cov-13.749511_pt1 | contig 71645 bp, 46 predicted proteins | sample MGYA00374948_ERZ746981 | MGnify/ENA primary metagenome ERZ746981 (study PRJEB28757, sample SAMN06711160) | food metagenome | host: microorganism | place: China:Harbin | collected 2017-01-30 | study: EMG produced TPA metagenomics assembly of the Analysis of...
TCTTACTTAGTTCTTTTTACTTTTATACTTTTCCTTTCTTTAGCCTTAAAAACACTCAATACTAGTTATAACAAAAAACTTCATAAAGTAATCGGCGTCACACTTAAACCAATAAATTAGTACACACTAGGTAATATTTTCGTACGTCCGACAATAATTATTCCATATTCCATGTATCTCCATTGCACAAACGATAAAAAGTATAATTTTATATTTAACAATGAGAGGCCATTTAAAATGGACAGAAACAAACAATTTGTCCTGTTACTTCATTTAATTATACTCAGGCTAACAAGTAATTTCTATAACTTTCATGAAACTTTACATCTTGATGCTGTTAAACATTAGTTGCACAAAATAGCCCCAATCCTGTTAGTTCAAAATTGTCAAAATCCAATTATAAATAAAGCAACAGTATCATTGATATTTCCTTTAAAATTTGCCTGAAATAATCTTTATATCTTTGCTCAGCAGCAACCAATCAATGTTAATATACCTCGTCCCGATAGCGCAAAAACGATATGCGCGTATACGGGTGGACTACAAAAAATAATTACGAAAAATACGTGCCACCTAAGTTCTACCGAAAAATGATGACCATCACCAATACTTCAGCAGACCAAAATCAAAAACAGCTGTATTACTTCTAAAGCCGGAACAGTCGCCGTTTAGAAGCTTGCTGATATAAATACTAGCAAAAAATACAACTTGAGCATATAATTTTTAATGTCAAACAAAATAAAATTAAAACTGACACGATACTCAAGATACTGAACATACTATACAAATCACAGCACATCATGAACTTTAAGCATAGTACCATAGGCAAAGGGTTCAAGCATATATATAATGACATATACAAGTGCAAATGAAGCTTGGATGAACATTGGCTATCAGGATAGTTTTGTTGGAACAAAAAAATTGTCTTCATTAAAGACTCAGAGTGAGCTGAGTAAAAATTTATCATCATAAACAAATGTCTCATCGCAAATTCATATACACAGAACTTCTCTCAAAAACAATTCACGACATAGACGATATCAACCAACTGGCTGATATCGTATGACTTGAAATTCTTAGTTAATACAATTATTTTGAATGAAGAAAGAAGTAATAAGTTGAAATAAGGAAAAAAATTTTCACCAGGAAATTTGGACCTTTAAATATCGCGCCGTGAGAAGGTTTAATATTAAAATCGGCTGTCTGAATCTCAAGAAATAAATAATATTTCGGTGAGGGTTACGAGATCAGAAAGTGATATGACTTTTAATCAAAATCCGGCATTTAATTTGCCTATTACACAATTAACATGCCTAATGGACACGAAAATGATAATGATTACAGATGGCTTTTGACACGTAACAAAACAGCCTATCAATTTCTTGAATTAGAACATGATGAGCAGCCGAATAGGTCAAAGATAAGGAGAGCATACTTAAAGAAAGCATTGGAACTACATCCGGACAAAAACAAGTCTCGAAGTGCACAGTTAGAATTTAGAGAGGTTGCTGTTAGTTATCATGTATTAAGTGATCCTGACTTGCGAATAAAGTATGATGAATACTTAAACAATCAAATCGTGAATAAAAGGCAATTGTCACATGAAAAACAACTTCGGGACGTGAGAAACAGTACACTAAAGGACGAACTTTTAAGAAACGAGTTGTACCATAGAGATGAAACATATAGGAATAATTTTCGAATGAGAAAGCTAGAATTATTGCACAGAAATTTTGACAAAGTGAAAAGAGTAAGGCAAATGAAGCCAAACGTTACCGGAAATAAAGACGAACATACTCCAGAGGAATCAGACTCGGTGTTCCGATTTCCATACATTATAAATGTGAAATGGAAGAATCGGAAAGGTGCATCGAAACTAATTGATGAAAATGTTATTCAAAATCTAATGGGGATATTTGGGGAGGTCACAAATGTTAGGATATCATCATTGAATAGCGCTAATAATCGATATCATTATGCCGAGGTTGAATATAAAAGAAGCATTTCGGGTGTCTTGGCATCATGCTTTGCATATAGCAAACCATACTCATTGTGGGATGAGATGGGAATGGCAAGGATATCAAGACTTATTCGATCAATTAAAATGAATGGTTACAATAAACAAAATTTTGAATTGTATGATAATATGACCTTTGACGAATACCTCAGTATAAGTACACTGAAAATTAAGAAAGCGATATCAAGTGAATAAAAACTTTATTTAAAATATGCCCATAATGTTTGAGCTATGTATCAATGAGGCACGACCGAAAATTACATACTATAGGAAAGATATTTATGGGGTGTCCGGTCACTTAATCTATTACGATGGTTTCGGGAGAATGCTCCTTATTTTTTTTGGGAAGATGTGACTTTCGCTTGTCTTTCCTTTTCTTGCTGTGGCGAAGGGTATGTCCTTCACCCTTGAAAGAAACATCAACCTTCTCTTTACGCTTCTCCTCGGCCTCTTCAACATCATCCTTATATGGAACGACCGGAAATCCAAAGAAAAGATAACCATCCGGAAGATTTAAAGGCTTACATGAACCTGAAAGATCAAGCTTATCGATACTTTTATCGGCGTCTTTGTTCTCTGAGGTCTTAGTAACCTTTTTACCGGAAAGTTTTATGCCTGTACCTTTAAATTTAATATCATTGTCTTCTGATGCTCTCAGTAGTTTATCGTAATGTATCTGTTTTGCCATCGAGCCTTCCCCTCTTAAAGCTGGAGCATCCAATGCCTTTTCTCTGCGTATTTTCGCATTCTCTTCCTTTTGCTTTTTATAATCAGGTTCCACATAGCCAACCGGCGGCGCAAAATCTGTTTCAAGGTCTGTTTCAATAACACATATTCCTTGGCTTTCTGAATCAGGCTTCACCTCTAAAATCTTAATTTTGTAAATTTGATTGTTGTAATGTAACTGTATAATATCACCGACCGTAAGGGTAGCGAAGTTTCTGAGTGCATTCTCTAATACGGCCTTTGGATCTGTTATTTCCAAAAAGTCGACAGACTGAGGTTCTAACTTGACAAATGATCCTAATGGAATATCTGTTGTCTGTATCTTGACCAATGTACCAGGTTGACATTGAAGAGTGTCCAACATCCATTGTGGCATATAACAACGACCTTCCTCCGCCGTAAATTCTAGCACTCCACTATGTGTTGACTTTTTTGAAGTTTCAGAAGTTAACTTAAAAAGCATGGGATACCTTATATTTAACATTGTGAGTTTGTTTAACGCTGATTGAGGCAAGAAAACCTTGCCCCCGTAATTCGCCTCTATTTTACTGGAGGCATCACTCATATCAGCTATCGGGTAGCATCTGAAGTAATCCTCGAAAGTTTGTGGAATCGGAATAGCATTAGGAAAGAAACCAGCTTGTTGCCCATTTACAAAATCATTGAATCCGGTAAACTGAATATATTATGCCAGTACGTTAGTAAGGTGCGCTGAAATATTGGAAATATGTCCTTCATCAAAGGTGATCTAATTTAAGATACCTACCATTTTTAAAATAATTAACGGAGAATATACCCAGTATATGCAGGAATGCAAATTTTTAATGAAGCGATAGTATCCAGAGAACTAAGGTAAAATATGAATGATAATGCTTGTCGTAAAGAAACGTTCATCAAAGGCAAATGCTGAAAACAGAGAAGGGTTGAGAACATCAGAATTTGAAACTAGGGGGTGTGCACTAAGGAGCAACAACATAATTTAAGGCGCGACGATTGTGGACGGCCGAAAAAGAGCACAGGAACAGGGAATTTACAAAAAGGGTAGGGAAATAACTTTTTATGAATAATAAATATTTTTTAGATAGGCTTTATAATGACACCCTTCGATAAATTGATTTGATCACCTAATATTTATATTTTTATCTACGGAGAGAAAAGGGAAGTAAACCTCTTCACTTGTTTGGAAATAAACTGTCAACGCGACTTGTAAGAAAGATCTTTCTCATTTGATTTTTTTCTCTTCTCCAAAATCATTTTGTTGTTCTTCAAGCGCGTTTCTACACCCTGAGTTCGAAACAAGGTACACTATTGAATTGTTATTGATCCAAAAAGAAAATCGTGCAATTGCCAAATACAACCTTTTCTAAGGCTCAAAAATGGCGGAAGATGACGATTTTGTTCTAAGCGATGAGCAGGCTGCAAGATTACGAGAACTTTTAGATGCTGACAATGAAGATACTATGAATAATGAAGAAGCTGTGATATTTTCCGATGACGAAGAATTAGAGCCTCCAAATGAAAGACGATTAAGAAAGAATAGAAGGACGGATTTCAATGACGTTGATTCTAGTGCGATGGATGAAGATTTGAATGACGAAGATTATGAAGAAAGTGAAGATGAAGGATCTGCAAAAGATGGCGAGGAATTGGATGACGAGAATAGCAACATTGCTAGTGAAAGGGATTCAGAGGATTTAAATGAAGGAGAATTCGAATTTTCCGATGAAGAAGATGAACAATTGAGTGAGTCAGATATAGATGAAGAATTCGAATTCATCAATGCGTTGCGGGAAGCCTCAAACTTTAAAACAAAGAAGAGAAAAGAAGCCAAAAAACCGAAGAAAAAAGGTGGTCTAGCAGCACTACGGAGGAAAATAAGAAGGGAGGAACCTTCACCCGAAGTGAAAATTCTCTTGGGGAAAGCAAATGAAGCATTTGTGCGAAATGAACTTGATAAAGCCTCAAACTTCTACCTTGAAGTTGTGAAAATGGATAAAATGAATTTCAGTGCTTACAAAACATTGGGAGAAATTGCCAGATTAAAAGGAGATTACAATCGGTGTTCTAACTTTTGGCTTTTAGCGGCTCATATTCATCAATGGGATTACGAATTCTGGAGAGAATTAGCAGAACTTTCCGTAGAATTGGGCCACCAAAGGCAAGCTGTTTACTGCTACACAAAGGCTATAAAATCTTCACACCACAAGGATTACGAGTCAATATTCGCTCGAGCTTGCATTTATAGGGAACAAAGAAGGTTTAAGAGGGCTACGGATAGCTTATTGAAACTCAGAACAGTGTTACCAAAAGAGCCAAAAATTGTTCGTGAATTGGCAAAGGTGTATGTTGATGAGGATCGTGTAAATGATGCAATTACAATGTACAAGAAAATACTTGAGGATAATATGTCATTTCGAAGGTTAAGACAGAAAAGAAGAAGCAGATCAAAGCTGAAATCTGTACCGTTTGGATGGTCGGAGCTTAATATTCTTTCAGAGCTTTACAGTAACAAAGGCGCGTGGTCACTGGGAATAAAGATGATACGTCAGGTAGCACGATGGATCGAGGAACGAGAGGACCAAACATTTTGGGATAATAAGCCAGATACTGATATCGAGTTTGATGAACGCCGATTTGACTTTCCGAAATTTCAGAACTTAAAAATTGATGAGAAAAAGAAAGACTACGCATTACCTATCGACATCCGAGTGCAATTAGGACTTTTTCGGCTCAATACCAAAAACACTAGCGAATCTATGAAACATTTTAACTTTCTTTTAAATCAGCCTATTGAAGATACGACAGATCTTTACTTGAAGGTGGGAATGGAATTAGAAGGTTTTGGTTTATATGGTGAGGCTCTCGAACTTCTTATTCCAATATCTTATATTGAGGAGCAAAATACACCATCTTTGGTTCTAGCGATTGCTAAATGCCTGAGAGAAACAGGCGATTTCGAGAATGCGAAGGAAGCATATATGAGGCTACTTGAGTATAATCCAGAAGATGTTGAAATTAAGGTTGCTTTAGCAGAAGTCTGCTTTTACTTAAATGATATGGATACAACTTCGAGGCTTTATAAAGAAGCAAAGGAACAAAGAACCAAAGAAAGGGCATCTGCACGGTCAAATTTACTTGCAAATGATACAACTCGGGAACATAACGAAGAGGGAGAGGAAGAAGTGGAGGAGGAAGAGGAGGAAGAGGAGGAAGAGGAGGATAATTATGAAAATGATGATGGGATATTTAGTAAGAATAATCAGGCACTTATAGCAGATCTTCCACAAAAGAAACCAAACAAAAAGAAGAAACTCACATTTTCTGCTGCTGAACTTAAAAACAGGGTAGCAAAATCAGAGCTACGTGTTACTAAGCAGTATAAGAGAATAATGAGACTTTTGGAAAATCTTCATAACCAAGAGAGCACCGAAGTGGTTGGCTATGATGAAAGAACTGGATTAGTTCCCGGACCTGGCGAAAAGAATCTTCATATCAAGGCAATTGCCTCGCTTTGGATAGATTTGACTTCTGATTTAATTGAAATTTTTTCGATGTACAGATGCTTTTTCTCGTCTGAAAGGGCCAAAAGATTTAATGTGGGTCTTCGGAAAAGGACTGAGAAGCTTAGTATTGATCACAAACTTTCGAGAATGAGATATCTTCAAAATGAGATAATTCTCAGTGAAGAGATGGATAGTGCTGAAGATGCTGTTAAACGGACTTCCTTTAGAGGCATTACATACGAACAATGGTATAATCTTTTCATGAAATATGCTATTATGATTGCTCAGTATGAGCAAGATACAGAGAGCTCTATGGCCATTTTGGACATTGCAAAGCATGTGAACGTTTTTAAGGATTATAACTTAACAACAACACTGGTTGGATTATCAATCGGTATACAATCTTCAGATCATTACTTAGCGCAAACACAGGTCCGGAATCTTATGAACGACTATCAGTTCTGTCCTATTGTATTAAAAATATTCATGGCCTCGTATCTTCCGGATTCTTTCAATATGGAGCATTATGCTGATCCATCCACTCAGAAATACATTTTGAGACAGGTAAAAGCGTATGACTCCTTGAAGGAAAAGAAAGATATAACTGGAATGGCAGCGATCACAAATAAAAATGTTGATCTATCCACTAATCATCCGCTCCTTAATTACATCTATGCCTCATTACTTTACTTTAACAAGTCGTACTACTCGGCCCTTGCTTATTGTGTCAAGCTCTACAGAAATTTTGACAATGATCCTGCTCTTCTTTTTTTACTCGCCCTTTCAAATTTAAACAGATCAACACAGAGGAAAACGTTGAATACAAACTTCCAGATACTTCAGGGATTAACATACTTAAAAGAATATGCTGAATTGAAGGATATGAATGATCCATATCAAAAAATGGAAGTTCTTTATAACGTTGGCAGGGCATTCCACCAACTAGGATTGGACAACATTGCAATTTCATTTTACGAAAAGGTTCTTAAGATTGAGGTAGATGATGACAAGTACGACCTCAAAATCGAGACCGCTTACAATTTATACATGATCTACAACATCCATCAGAATTTCCAGTTGGCGGAAGATATTATGGACATGTATTTAGTTGTTTGATATTTACTTTTTATTTGTTACATTTTGTGAACTAGCTAAGATTTGTATAATTATTAACAGTTGTATATTTGATTATTTGTAAGAAGTTTCGATGAGTTTTATTTTAATCGTTGATCCCAAGAAATAGGAGGACCAGTGGAAAGTATGGTCAATTAATGGTACTTTTTTAATTTTATTTTATCGATTGATTTTTTTTTTCAACGTAAGCGTCTCCGTTTATTTCAACTCTTTCTTTGAACTATCAAACTGAAATCTTTGCCTTCACTACCGTCAATCTGAAAGTGATAATATAAATTGCTGGGACTATTTGACGGGAGTATAAACCATGTATATTGATGCAGAAGAAAACTTAAAGATACTCGAGAGTAGTCTTGATGGGTTAGAGCAGAAAATGAGTTCATTTACTCTCTCATTTGAAACGGAATTTACGAGAGAGCTTACTGCGAGTAGGGACAAGATTGGAGGAGAATCAACATTGAAACATAATGTAGGGCAACGTCTGGATGTGGACTATTCAATGCAACTTCAATTATGCGAAGAGCTCAAAAAAGTGAAGAATTTGGTTGATAGGTTAATGTTCCTTAATACATTGGACAAAGAGGATGGCGAAGAAAAGGAAAATATTGATTTCTCTGAAATAATAAACAATTATGTCAAACTAAAGGTATCTATTAATGAACTGATCGAAAATCTACAATTGAAAGGAAAGTATATAAGAATAATTGATGATATTGAGAAACAGCTCAATACTTATCAACAGACAATTGAAAAGTTGATCCAGCGGAATTTAGAAAATTATCTTCATTTTCAAAGCAATTCTTCTGTTACCTATACGGATAAGGTTGGTAATATGAAATTCAGTGAATATCTACAAGGATGCCATCGGTATACATTAAGTGACGATCCAGATGAAACAAGATTATTCAACTTCAGGAAAATATTTAACGGTTGGACAGAAGAGGTCCTAAACAAAATTGAAAATGGCTTCTTTGCTGGAGTAGTTGAAAATGAAAATATGAGAAAAATCAATATAAATGTGAAGGAAGGTTCGAAGATTGGAACCTTTAGTGACTACATTAAATCAGTGGAAAATGTGATAAGATTTTTTAATCGACTAGTTGAATATAACGGTACTACACGATCATACGACCCCTTAAAACATTTGAGGTTCGTCGTAGGCAAAACCATTCTACGCTCGTTGAAGATGGAAATATTTTCAGATAAGAACATATATCCTCTAATGTCGAGCTACTTAAAAGCCCAAACCGATGAGCATGGTGGAAATGGAACACCAAAAGAATTGCAGGGTATATCTGACTTACTTTCACAACCTGGTTGGTCCAGGGATGGAATGTGCGAAATAGAATTTTGGATGGACGATTTAATTAGTACATGGATCAATGATTTAAGTAGTAAAGCAATGAATGAACAGAAGAACATTGTATTTAACATGATAAATGGCAAGTACAAAGAATATTTTGAGGCCAAAAATATAATACAAGAGACTATAAATGAAGATCCAACTGTTGAAAATGCCTCTGAAAGGAATTCGAATGAAATAAATAACGAAATAAAGGATGACAAGAATGACGACTGGAACAATGCTTGGGATGAACAGGATGATGATAAACAGCAAACAGAAAAAGCTACGGTAGTTAATAAAAACAAGGAAGAAGAAGAAGAAGAAGAGGATGGATGGGATGACTGGGGAGATGAAGAAGAAGATAATTGGATCAATGATACGAAGAAGGCGAGTAATGCTGCAACAGCAATTGGAAAAGTATCAGAGTCTCAGAAGCCACTACAGGAACAGCTAGTGAAATCAGAATCCCGGGTGTTATTATATAAAAGGACGATTATAGCTGATAAAGTGTTGGAAGTGATTGCAAACTATTATAAACAATATGCCGATTTAGAGAATGCAACCAAGGACAAAGGTCAACTAGAAGATGCGTATTCACAGTTCAGGAATGGACTCAAAAAATTGATCACCTGCTATTACATGTTAGTGAGCGCCAACATGCAACATTGCTATCCACGCCCTATTTTATTTTATAACGATTTGAATTTTATTATTCAAGGGGTTAGTGTACAGTACAAGATTGACTTGAGCACATGTTTTGATATGAGCTATCGAATTGTGGATGAATTAAATATCGAGAATACACAGAAAGTATCAGATATTGTGGATAGATATGCTTCAGATTTATTTGAAGGTGAAGCCACAGACGACGAAGAAAGAAGGCTGAAAATGGATGAATTTGAGACAGATCTCAAACAAACGCTAGGGGAAATTCAATCCAAACTTGACATTACTAAGTCAGATAATTCAAAACTTGTGAACAGCATCTATTTGAATATCATCAACACGTTATTTGACAAGATCAGCAACAAACTACTTTCCCGGGATGAGATTGGATCAGATGAATGTGACTCACTTGGTGAGATGATAAACGACGTAATAAATATGGCAAGCGTGCTACTATCAGATGGATTTATTGATGTAAGAAAAGTACAGAGCTACCACAAACTTAAGCAAGTGAAACTGATAATAGTTTCAAACTTAAAGACAATTCTTCAGGACTTTTATGATGCCAAGTTTTTCGAATTAGAAACAGGAGAACTTATCAAAATTGTTAAAGCACTATTCGTGGACAGCTCTAAAAGAAGGGATGTGATTGACAAAATACACGCAGTTAGGGATGTCACGGATGTTGACGGTTAAAGTCAATTACGTACTACCATAGGTAAGATGATTTTTTTTCGCGGTGCGATACTATAGTCTATATAGAGAATTAATTATATGGTACAGAGAAAGAAAGCAGGGAGAAATGAAAACCTCTTATAATTCATCATGAAGCTTCTGAAGTAACTTAGAATTTCCCGTGGGCGAAATAACCTTGTATTCAATAAATAAGTCACCATGCTCATCATCCTGCTCAAATATTGGCATTCCCTTACCCCTGATTTTTTCTATTTCACCATCCTGAACTACGACACCTTTCTTTCTTCTTATTTTAAGATCCGGTTCGTAAGTGTCCAAGAATGGAATAGTCCTCTCCCAGCCGCCGGTTAAAGCCTCCTTCAACGTGAGAACTTCGGTACGGTAAAGGTTAGATCCAATACGACGGTATCCCAAGTTTCCTTGTGGCAGTTCACGTAACGTGATATCCAAATCACCTGCTATCCACTCAGGACTCTTATTGGATTCACCTTGGAACATCTGAACGTGGTTTCTAGGCTCTCCAGGAGATATATCAACAGTGTATGTCCTCTGATTCATGTAGACACCTTGTCCGTGACATTTCTTACACAAATGATCAATTTTTCTTCCGCTACCATGACATGCTCCACAAGGCGATTCGAATTGCTGGAACATTCCAGGAGCAATCTGCCTCCGCTGAATCACACGGCCTCTACCCTGACAGACTGGACATGGATGTGTCTTACCGTCCTCCGAACCTGTACCCTCACACTTATCACAAATATCCTGGAGTTCTAAATGAAACCTTACACTCTTTCCGTTATAGAAATCTTTCAAAGTAATCCCGACAGCATATCTGTAATCCCTTCCCCTAGGCTTTCCTTGTCTTCCACCTCTTGCTCTTGCACCACCAAAAAATGATGAAAACATGTCGAAAGGATCACCTGCTCTGCCACCAGTGTTGGCATTTTGTGCGCCACCCCCATTTTGCAATCCTTCCTTACCGTACCTATCATACACAGCCCTTTTATCCGGATCGTTCAAAACCTCATATGCCTCACCAATTTCCATGAACTTCTGTTGAGCCGAGTCATCGCCGGGATTTTTGTCGGGATGATATTTTTTACTCAAGTTTCTGTAAGCCGTTTTAATTTCCTTGGCATCTGCGTTTTTGCTCACACCTAACACCTTATAGTAGTCTGCATCGCAAAGTACCACTCCGATAAGAGTAACAAGAAGAACAAAAACAAAGAATGGATTGGTCATATTAAATTATAATTATTTTTGCCGTTAATTTGGAGCCGCCGAAGTTCTCTATAAATTGTGAATATGCTATTCGACGATCTCTATAATATGATGAAAATTCTCTGATTTGCTATAACCAGTTCCAACGATCCGCAAATAGTGACACCTAATCCGAAGTAACTCCCTGATTACCAAAGAGAACGATATCGATGCAGTATTTATTATCTTGCGAACTAGCAATTAAACTGAACACAGTGCTTTTTCTTTGATATTCTATCAGACGTTTTTTTTAAGATCTAACTAAGATGCTCACTTATTTACACGTAAGCTTTTTTTTTTTTTTTTTTTCAATCTATGCCACGAGGAAAAAAAAATATAACCTAGATCCTGGTTTAGGAAATTAGGCGTCAAAATCCTCACCTCTTGAGATAAAGAATAGTACAGGGGAAAAATATAAAATTAATATATATTTATATGAAAAGACGGTAACAATAAAAGGACCTTATAAAATAGGTTGCTTATCCTTTACATTTTTAACATTCTCTTTATTACACCAGTACGAAGTCGAGATATGAGATCGCTTCCCCCTCCCCGATATTCCCGCTTTCGTACAATCCGACGCATTTGGAGGTCTATTATAACGTTTTTTTCAACAGGTTACATGTCAGATTCAGCGGCATTTGCTGGACGCTCAATGCCATCAAACAAACGACAATCACCAACTAGAATCAGGCGATCCAGAGTTACAAGAAGACCAACCTCCAGGACTACTCTGGTCAATAGAGTTTCACAAACTCTTTTAAATGAACTAATTGACGAAGATCAAATCATCAGTGAAATAGTCAGGAGAGATCGAAAATTCAACAAGGGGGCAAAGCTATCGGATTGGTTTGGACTTTTTCACCTTTGGAAAAGAAGTTCAGATGCATTGGCCAAAGCCGACGACAAACGAATACGATGATCACAAACAATACAGCTTTTTACAACAACAAATCACTGATTAAAGAACCCGTTATATCCATATTCATTATGACAAAAAAATACCCAATTTACAAAAATGGGAAAAATAATTAGAAATGTCGATCTTATTCAAAGTTGAGCCAACTCCAGTCATCATTATCACGCATCCTTTTACCGTTGGCGTTACCAGCACTACCAGCGACAGAAATTATTGGTTTCTCACATGTCGTACGAAACTTGCTCTGAGAACCAGAAGAGATTTGTGTATTATCCCGGGGATTTCTTGCTTTTATCTGCGATTCAAGCTGATGATAATTACGTAGCTTTTTCATTTCAGCCTGAAGTCTTCCACGAGCAAACTTATTCTTCACTGGAGGCCTGATTATTCCATGCAGCTTAAAAAAGAGACCACAAGCGTTGCATAAAATTCGATTATCGCTTGTCTTTCTCCACAAGGGAGTATTTGAAGTCAAACAGTTTTCACACACTGGATGGCCCCGAAATTCTTTTTTGCCAAAGGAGGAAGATCCAGAAAATAATGAAGAACCAGGAAGAACTGTTGATGTTATCGATGAAGGCTCGGATGACGGCATTACAGTGCTCTGATGCACAAAAGAAGATGGTGATGGTCCTTTGGAGGACTGTGATTTCGATGGTGAAGATAACGAAGAAGCACTTGTCACAGGGGTTGGATAGGAGCCATTCTCCATTTCAAATCCAGATACACCATTATTATGCATCTTTCTTTTCCTTTCATGCTTGTTTAACGATAATTCCAGCGTGTTGATATAACTATCCAAATTGTAGCGTAACGAGGAATCTCTTTTCTCAGGATCTCCAGTCCCACTCACCATACTCACATTACTAGTTGAACCTCTGTTATTACCATCTTCTTGCATTAGGTCTATGTCGGCATCATAGTCAGAAAATTTCGAAAAATCTATAATATCCTTTAAATCTTCATCAAAGTTGATATTAACACCCAGGGTATCCTTATTGGAAGCTTCCACTTTAATTCCACCACCCAATTTTTGCGGCTTAACTGGCTGACGAAGCTGATCGTAATTCTTTTGCAATCTATTTGTTTTTTGGAGTTTGTAAGAACCAGTAGAGGCCAAGTTTGGAATATCAGCAACAGAGTTAAAGGTAGAAAGCGAAGGAGGATAGGCAGAGAAAGACGATTTTGTAGACATTGGAGAAGTAATACCAGCACCTGGTTTACGATAGGAAGAAAATCCTGATGCGGAAGAAAAAGAACCATTTTCGATGGGTGAAAAGAGAAGGCTGTCTGAATCAAAGCTAGAACCTGGTTTTGTAAAGTTCATCTGTTGAGAGCTATTTGCAATCGGAATTGGTTGGGAAGGCGTATTCTCCCCATAAAACGATCCTAACGATGATGGTTGAAGCGGATCGGATTCGGTGTCAAAATGTATTAAAGGATCATCATCAGCACCAGAAAGACGACGAATATGTTCGATATAATCGAACTCTTGCGAGGCCTCCGGAACTTTTGTGTTTGCACTGATCAGATCTTCAGCTTTGTGCTGCTTCAAAAGATCTGCATTACTTTTAGCGATATTCGGATGCTTGGGTCCTTTAAAGTCGGATGGGCTAGTATTGACGAACACGTGACCAGATAAAAATTCCGAAGACGGATAAGCAGATTTTCCAGTAGAGAGGGAATTAATTTTTGAAGAAGATGCTGCTGATCCTGACAAGACAGCATTGCTTTCTGATTTGACTTGAATTTGTTGACGAGAATTTGCTGGATCAATTGTATTCATTAATTTGTGCTTAGCCTTTCTGGCGCGAGTTTTCTTTAGGTAGTTCATGCTATAAATACGCCAAGACATGTTCAAGATTCTTTTGTTGTTTGGAAGGAGGCTGTTTTTGTTATGAAACATCTTCCATATCTGCAGAGAGACTGTATCATCCCGGAAAAGTTCCTGATGTATTTCCTTTCTAAGACATTCCTTGGCATTGAAGCCTTTAGAATGAACAACTTGCGCGCGTGTGCGAAAGTCTTGAATGTTATCCAAAGATGTGACTTGCGTCATTAAACTGATGATAGGTAATATTAATTGAAATTTGCTAAAAGAGCAGCGGATATGAATGGATAAGCGAGGTAAATAATAATGGTTGGACTTGAAATATGTAAGAATGCAGATCACGAGACGGAATTGAACTGTGATGAATCGTATGAGAATCTTGATTAACAGGAAGCGTATTGCGGGTCAAGATAATCTTCGCATATAGAATGATGATACAAAATAAAATAAAAAAAAGAACCTTAGTAAAGATGATGGGTAGAGACATAAGAGGAAATAAAAAAGTGAAGTTGGCAGAAAACACACTGAGATATATGAATAATATAGCCAAAAGAAAATAATGCAGGAAATCGAAGACACCAAAACAGATTTGAACAGAAGTGTTGGCATTGGATACAGGGGTAGATTAACGAAGATGATTGGAAGACGGAGCGCGAGAACAATACAAACTAACGGTTTTATTTTCTTGAACAACAGTAATTTCATGAAGAAAACAATGCAACGTGAAAGGAAACATTGTTTGGGTAAGATGAGAAACTGTGATGGTTTAGGTTTGGTAAAGAAGCAGACCATCCGAACAAGAAAGCCGGCGGAATAATAGAAACAAACAAGAATATCAATGAAACAATACCTCTTCATACTTCACACAGCCGATGAGTATTTGAGTAAAGTGTAAGGAAGAAAGTGAAATAAATAGCAAGCACAGAATAGATTGGGATTAGTGAATGGAGAGCAGAGTGAATAGAATAATCTGAGCGATTAGGATTTGTATTAAGAAAAACAATGCGAAAAAAACGAAACACAATTGATAAATAATATATTTGAACTCGCGATAAAGCAGCCTTGCAGGCCCAGGATTTGGCATTCATAAATACTATACTGACTCACAATTGTGAGATCATATGCAGTATAGGGAGAAAAAAAGGAAGATGCTGAAAAATTTGATAACATAGAGCGCGGTGATTCGCCGAGAAGTCTCGAAAAATAATTTGAACAATAGTCAGATACAATTTGTTCAGTGCGAACAATTGATCGCTGTAAAATTTCGAAGCCTTTTATTTAGATTTATCATACGCATTGGAGGAGAAGCAAAGTTGAATTCAAAAAGAGGTAAAAATACGTACAACAGATCGGGATGGCTAACAATTAAAATAAAACTTATAATAATAAGAATTGTAATGCTAACGATTGATTTTATCCATAGCCTGTAAAACCGTGGTGACCTTAATGGGTTTAAGGCAAGTACAAATGTGTATCACGACAAGAGATAATTGAATGGACCCCCTCATAAGCAATAACGATAAATGTAGAGCCGAATGATAAGTAGTTACTTGGTCATTTTTTTAAAGATAAAAGTATCGATTATTGATTAAAAATGTGGAAGGGGAAAAAGACTTTGGTAGTGAGGCTGTAATTGAACTCAAAATAGTTGACAGCTCACTGATTTATAAATGAGCTCTGAGGTTAGTTTGTAGTTTTGACTTAGCTGACATCAAAGATAGCTCACATTGACAGTCAGTCGGCTTAGCCACCTTCAGCCACATCATGGATCGAGATCATCTCAGTGGCTATGCAGGCAAAAAAAAAAAAAAAAAAAATTGGAACATCGTGAACAAATGCCCAGTTTTTGCACTAAAAATATACATAAGCATTATGGAGATAGATAGACAACAAACATACTATTGTTTTAGCTAAAGCCAAATCAAAGATATTAAAGCAAAAGCAAGGGAAGAACATCAGGAAAACTATCAAGTGTAAAGTGATTGATATACTTATAGTCAGAATACCCTGCATTTAGAAATATTATATCACTAGGTGTCGCCTTTCATTTTGAGTACTCAACTACAGAAAATGTCATATACAAACAGCGAATTGAGCCAAGCTATTGACAAGGCAACATCGGCAGATCTAACAGACGATGATTATGGCCTTTTGCTAGATGTGGTTGATAAGGTGAAGGAGGATCCAAACAAAAATATTAGTGAAACCATAGATTTAGTCAAGACGAAACTTCGATCGACTAATGCAAACATTGTTCTAAGGACGATTACTCTGGTAGACTTTCTAGCAGAAAATTGCGGTGCTATGATGAAAGCTGAGATTGCCAAAAGAACATTCGTGGACGATTATCTTTTGAAAATTGTGCACAGTAGAGAAATGCACATAACAGTCAAATATGCTACTATCAAGGAGATTTACAAGTTGAGCAAAAGTTTCAAGGGTGATGACAGTTTGTCGATAATGGGGCAGACATTCCGGTCCTTGCAATCAAGCTATAGGTATCTTTGCCAGCAGGCTTCAGAGGAAGTTGATGGAGGAAGTAAGCCTGACTTATCTGGTCATACGAGTGAAGCAACAAAAAAGGAAGAGGAAGACCTTAAGAAGGCAATAGAACTTTCATTGCAAGATGCAGGTAACGGAGGACAAGAAACAACGTCTTTGCACCAGTCGTCTGATGCACCTCCTGCGGTTCCATCGTCAAATGTTCCATCACAGAATAATCCGTTTGTAACAAAGTTGCCGGAACCGGAAACTCCGAAACCAGCGAAAGTGAAAGCGCTATATGACTTGCAAACGGATGATGAGGACACACTTTCATTTAAGCAGGATGACATTATTACTGTCGTTGAGAAGGTGAACAATGATTGGATCAGGGGTTGCTTGAGGGGTAGAATGGGAATAGTACCAGCCAATTACGTTGAAGAAGTTCCACAGATTACAACAGAAGAATTAGGCAAATTACAAAGTGAGCTAGATGATTCTTATAACATCGAGATGCTTCTTTCGAAACTGATGGATCTCAGCACAAAGCTCAAAAGAGGGCAGATCACGAATCAGGAGTTTGAACAGTATTTAATCACAAATGGTATACCTTCAAAATTGGAAAAGTTACAGCAAACAAAGGAAAGGCTCACAAACTTACTTAATGTGCTAAAGTTAAAGGTGTCTGAGCTTGAAAGTTTGAAGTTAAATGCTGATTCTAGCACCGCACTTTATCAACAGCTTTTGGTTCAGTCTCATCAAGGCCAACAACAATTACAACCCCCACCATCTGGAGCATATATCCCTCAATTAGAGACGCAGATGTCTGGACTATCTCTGCAGCCGCAGTCTCCCTATCAGACAGATTATACGAAGCATGAATTTTGAGAGATTGACTACTCAAAGTTTATTTTTACTATCATTATTTTTTTTAACCTTTTTTTTTTATTTCTGTCTGTCGAATAATAACATTTACTAGCAAAGCAAAGAGAACTGATATTAATCCTGATAGCATATATGAAATAGCTGGAGCACTTTCCGAAGAGATACAAGATGGTTCGTTGAAAATTGGCGGAAGTCGTTTACCACGCGAGGCCCAAACTTGTTAGTGCTCAAATAAATAAAATCGAGTCTCTCGATGATCGAAGCCGGGTCATTGAGAATGATATGACATTTTTGGCACTGTTCAAGTTGCAGAAGCTTGGATAGGCAAAGAATTGTTTGCCCTAGTGTAAAACCCAGGAAATCCTCTTCGGACAACAATGACGATGAGCTATTAAACCGACTTGATGATTCACCGTCAAGTTTCGCAAGGATTTTCGAATAATGAAATGAAAGATACTCAACAAATCCATTAACTACTAGGCAAAAGGAAACATTGGATTCTTTTTTTATACTTTCTTGCACACAGAGTTGAAAATTGCACAGAAAGTCATATAGCACTCTCATTGGATCGTCGGGTGAATGAATGACCGATGCAAGTCGTATTCGATTCTTTGAAGCCTGCTGTCTTATTGTGAGTCGGTTCGATAAACGGAATAAAGGTGGCTTAAAGGAAGGTTTGCGACTTGACGAATTTCCTTCTGTGGCAGGTTCTTCAAGATTTATGATTGTCATCCGAGTGGTATTCTTTGATGGCGACGAGAGCCAATCAAGCGCAGACTCAATAAGAGCAAGCATTGAGTCAGAGGTCCAGGTGTCAGGCATTACTGAATACTCCGCACGATAAGTATGATAAATGATGCTATTATGATAACATATAGAGTACTGAGCTTAGCAGATAAAACATCTAGTATTTCTTTGTTTGTAGGCGGGCCACTGGTTGCATGGTATGCGCTCTTTCTTTGCTGTAGTGCAAAATGAGCTTGAATGTGTATATTTATGTTAACTTCAGATGAATAGAAAAGTGCCTCTTACCGTGCTTAACTGTATTAGGAGTGATGAGTAGGAGCTAAGGAGCTGAGCGAAGCTAAAAAAAAAAAAAAAAAAAAAGTGAAAAAATTCAAAAATCATGAACAGATGAAGCCAACAACGCGAAAAAAAAAAGATTAAAGTATCAATGTGCGGCAGAGCCTAAATTCTCTTGCAAGATGAGCGGACATATGATTCTCGATTTCTCTCTTGAATCTGTGATAGGGGATCTCGATTCACCAATATACAGGATAAGAGGTGGGAAAAGTCATTCGTTTCAACCAGACATCGATAATCATAGAATATTCCTACTGTAAGTCCATCATCCACATTCCGAAACCAATACACGCACACATACGATATTTTGATACACCTACTCACGCATAACTATAGAAACAGACAAACATGCAGGCCCAATTCGAGGATTTCGAGGACCAGACAGGGCTCCGGTTCCCGTGGAATATGTTTCCCGCGAACGAGGCAGAGCAAAAAAGGTGCGTTATTCCACTTTCATGCCTATATCAGCCGTTGAGACCTCGGACATCGCCAGTTTTGGTCCAAATTCCCCCAACGGGCTGCCGGAAATGCAGGGCAATCCTCAATCCGTACTGCAGGATCAATTCTGCGACGGGATTGTGGGGGTGTCCGTTCTGTGGGACGCAAAACCAGCTGCCGGCCCTCCCACCTTTAGAAAAAATGGATCCAGATGGTACAATCGAGTCTCAGGTAGCCCAAACACAAGCACAGGGAGAAAATCAGCTTCCCTTTCCGGTGGACCCGGCAGCCCTGGATATCGAGTACGTGGTAGCACCGCCGGAAACGCAGAAACCGCCGATTTTCTTCTACGTTTTGGACACGTGCTTTGAGGAAAAGGCAGATTTTGAGTCGTTGAAGCAGACAGTGCAGGAGTCGATACACTCGCTTCCGCCGGATGCGTTGGTGGGCTTTCTGACGTTTGGCCGCCACGTGCAAGTGTACGAGGTGGGTGTCGAGGAACGGCAGACACTGTACTCATTCAACGGATCGAAAACTTACACTGCCGAACAGGTGAGCAAAAGACTCGGGCTCACAGGTGCCCTGGCAGGGATTAATAACGGGGCGTTGACGAGCGCGTCTCGATTTGTGCAACAGCATGCAGTCTGCGAGTTTGGCCTCGACCGGTTCATGGAAACTCTCGAGCAAGATATGTTTGCTGTGGGTAAACAGGAACGGCAGCACCGGGCGACCGGATGCGCGGTTAGTGTTGCCGAGAGTATCTTGCAGACGACCTACCCGCGTACGGGGGCACGGATACTCGTTTTTACGGCCGGTCCATGCACGGAAGGGCCCGGACAGGTGGTGGGAATTCCGTATAGCGAGCCGATCCGGTCGCATCACGACATCATAAATGTCGCAAGTGTTGCGAAGCGGCACCGTGAGAGCAGCGAGTTCTACACGGGCGTGGCCAAAACGGCGTCGGCCAACGGGCACACGATCGATGTTCTGATTGGCTGCTATGACCAGGTCGGGCTCAGCGAGATGGAGTCGTTGGCCCACCAAACGGGGGGTATTGTGGTTCAAAGCGACTCTTTCACCTCTGCAATCTTCAAACGGTCGTTCAAGCGTCTGCTATCGCAGGATGAGGCCACGGGGGCACTTGGGTTTGGTTTGAATGCCACGCTCCAGGTGAAGGTGTCGCACAATCTCCGGATCCGGGGCGCCATCGGCCACATGACATCCTTACACCACTCGGACAACGACACGGAGCTCGTGAGCGGGTCGAAGCGGTCCACGTTGAGGCTTTTCCGGTCGACCGGAGACTCTTCTGCCATCGGTGAGTCTGGCACAGACGCGTGGAAGCTTGGTGCGGTGTGGACACACTCCACTTACGTGTTTTTCTTTGATGTGGCGAGCGGCCCCGGGATACAACTGGCGAATGGCCGAGAGTCGGTGCCTGGGGCAGCGATTCAGTTCATTACGACTTACCAGCATCCGGATGGGTCACGGAGGATCCATGTGACGACTGTTGAGAGGCCGATTTCCGCGGCTGGGTCAGGCGAATTGATCCAAAACTTCGACCAGGAGGCAGCGGCAGTGATTGTAGCCAGGGAGGCTGTTTGGAGAGGTGTGCAAAGCACAGAGTGGGAGCCAAACGACGGTGTCAGGCTCATTGACAACTTCCTCATCGACCTCTGCTCGCATTTCGCCTCTTATAGGGCAAACGACCCGGGCTCACTCTCTCTTCCGGCAGAAATCAACCTGTTTCCGCAGTTCGTGTACCACCTCCGGCGGTCCGGATTTCTCCAGGTGTTCAACAGCTCACCAGACGAGACCTCATACTACCGGCACTGCTTTCTGGCTGAGGACTGCACAAACAGTCTTATCATGATCCAGCCAACACTAACGGCATATCAGCTAGACAAAGAGCCGGAGCCGGTGGTTTTGGACTCGACGTCACTGAAACCAGAGCGGATTCTTCTTCTCGACACGTTTTTCCACTTGTTGATCTACCATGGCTCAGTGGTTGCCGAATGGAGGCGTCTAGGGTACCAGGAACAGCCTGACTACAAGTACTTCAAGGATTTCCTCGAGCAGCCCAGACTTGATGCTGCCGATATTCTCGTCGACAGATTTCCGCTGCCACGGTTTATTGATACCGAGGAGGGTGGTTCGCAGGCTCGTTTCCTCATGTCCAGGTTGAGCCCAACCACTTCTTATCGAAATGTCGACAGCATGATGAATTTGGCCACCAGAGGTGCTGGTGCCGGTGATGGGGAATCTGGTGCTGTTATTCTTACTGACGACGTCAGTCTTTTGACGTTTATGGAGTACGTGAAGAAGGCTGTGGTGAGGCCTGAGTAGAGCAGAGTGAAGAAACGGATTGCAGTGTAATGAAGATGGAAAAGCAGATTGCTGAAGAGGGACATGCAGATTGCTGCTTAGTTGAAGGGGGACAGATTGCGTGTAATGAAGTGAGGCTAGAGCAACTGCTGTATAGATATGAAGAAAGGTTGAAACAACTATTGTATAGATAGGAAGAGTAATAATCAATAAGGAGGCCATTTAACGTAGCCGGCCATACTGTTTGAAAAGATAGCGGAATAAGGCAAATACAATCACTCAGGCAGCAGCCCTTGAGATACGTACAGTGCAAATAATTGCGTCGATCCAACGACAATTTAACACCGATATGACCTTCTCCTAGCCTACAAGACGAAACCATTTACAAGTTTTGTACAAGTACTACTATATTCCCATACACCACCATCCATCAACACAAAGCTACAGTTCCACCAACCGGACACCGTAACCTCACCCCAAATTCCCTCCCCGTACCACCCCAGCAAGCTGTAAATGGTAGACACTCTCCACTGTAACAAATGAAGAAAAAGCAATCAAAAATTATGAGACCTTTGAGAACCCTATAAAAGATCCCCAAAGCAAACCACACCAGTAGACAGATACGTGCAATGCAATCTGGCGCAACCGGTTCCAAGACTTCTTGATCTCCCGGAACGACTCAAGGTAAGTATGGAGAAAGAAGAGATTCAAAAGAAAAAATGGTGAAGAGTAAAGATCTGTGTTCGAGGGAAATTTCTCTGGTATTTATAGTGTACATGCGCGAGAAACTAAAAGCGAAAAAAAAATTCGTTATTGAAGTTTCTTCGAAACCTTTTTCGTTCTCAGCTTGTTTTATTTTTTTTATTTTTATTTTTTTTCCTTCTCCTCTACCCATCCACCGCTCACTCTACTTTATCTGTCCAAATCTCGAAATATTTATTATTGATTGTCAGACACAGTAAGCAACCCGGAAGATTTTCCCAGGTTTGAGTTTTGTGAGCACGCCAGGACAAATTAATATACAAAATGGCACCCAGTTTCAAGGACGAGGCACATTTGATCATTTTGCCCGGATCATTGCACACTTTGGTGCGATTTGGTCTTGAAGATGCAATTACTCCACCAACATATTCAATTCCCACAAAAGTATACAGAAATCCGAACCAGGATGGATGCTTTCAGGCTACTGCACCTGTTGGCTCTGAGGGTGACCCAGAAAGTTATGCTGTTTATCCTATAGTGAGGGGAGAAATCGTTAATGTGGACGCGTTGAACTTTTTGTTCAAATGCGTATTGAGATCAGTGTTGAAGGATAATCCGCTTGTTTTGTTGGACTCAATTACATTTACACTAATCCAGTCATCGTCTAGATGGTCCCCAGTGGCCTTGGAAATGATTACAAATTATGCTTTTGAGACTTTGCAATTGGCAGCGTTTGCAGTAGTTCCCGCAGCTTTATGTTCGTTATTTGCACACGGATCCTTTTCTAACGCCTGCGTGATTGATGTCGGATATGAAAAATGCGAGATTTCACCTATCGTGGACTTTCAAGTGTTTGCTCCCGCGGTTACGTACCTTGAGGAAGGAGGAAAGAGCATTAATAAAAGATTGCACGAGCTTTTACCAGAACTTAGCGATGACCAGATAGAGAGTCTTAAAAGATCGCCGATATTTGAATGCCTTAGTGAAGAGCAGGCAAAGGGATCATACTTTGGAGTTGCCGGACTCTTGGATGACGGTAAGGCCAAAAATCCGGAAGATGAGGGTGTTTTAGATATCGCGTCAATTGTGACAAGTGAAAAATCCACACGAGAAATATTGGAGGAGAAGGAAAGAGAGAAGCGGGGGAAATCCCACAAGAAGAAGGGCAAAACGGAGGACGAGAAGTCGAATTCTGAGCGGGAGAATAACCAGTTTGTTGACAATGAAGGAAATGTGATCACTGTTGGAAAGGAGAGATTTCAAGGAAGCGGCAGACTAATTGAAAACTTGTCGCATGCAATATTCAGGGCACTCAGCAAGGTTCCTGATATGAAGAAGCGGGAAGAGTGCTATGAGAATTTGGTGATATGCGGTAAAACAAGCAGCATTAAGGGATTCAAGGAGGAACTACTTGTTCAGCTATATAGCAAATTTGTGGCTGGTGCCGACATAGAAGAGTACGAGAAAAGAAGAAAGGAGAGAATTCGCCAAGGCGCGTCGTTCAGAAACGAGGCAGCAGGACTAATGGATGAACTCCAGCTTGCACAAGCTCCAAAAAGAGTGAGAGTTATCCCAAAGCCGGATTATTTCTCGGCTTGGAAGAAAGCTGGGTTCGAAGACTGTGCTTTTCTTGGGGGTGAGATATTGTGCCGGCAGATATTTGGGGGCTCCGGAGACAATGAGTTGTATCTTTCAAAGGAAGAGTATTACGATAAGGGGCCGATGTGGATACGGCATGTGAAATTGTGACTGTGTATTTGTATGTATTGTAAGTAAAATGTAAGAAAACCAAATTTTAAACTACGCTACAGGGGTTCTGGATTAATATTCCTTTTATTCGTAAAAATACAATATATAGCTTAATCAATCTCCACGCAATCTTCTGGCCAAATGCATATCTTTCCTCATTATAGTAACTCTCTTGGCATGGATTGCACACAAATTGGTATCCTCGAATAAATGCACCAAATATGCTTCACTGGCCTCCTGAAGAGCCAATATTGCCATTGATTGCCATCTGTATGAGGCATCTGTTCCAAAATCATCCTGCACTATTTCTCTCACTAATCTTGCAAACGGAAGTTTTCTAATAAGAAGATCCGTACTTTTCTGGTACTTCTTAATCTCTCGTAATGCAACAGTTCCAGCCTTGTGCTTTCTTCTCTTCTTGATCACAGGGTCACCAGGCTGATTTCGTATAAGCCCACTAGAACCTTCTATGATGTGTTTTTCGCTTCCTCTGACAGGGGATGGAGGAATTTCGGGTGGTGATCTTTTCACAAATGTTCTTCTTCTTCTCCTGGTTGGAGTGGTTCTGCTCTTATTTATGCGTGCCATATCTTAAATACCAAATAATTATAATACAAAAGAAGGGCCAGTGCAATTCAATTAAAGATGATAATTGGTTAGCTTTGCTGTATCTTTCATCCTTCTCGTCCTTTCAGGAGCAGGCCAAATATTGGGCCGGATTTTCTTTCCTATCAGTTTTTTTTTTTTTTTTTCTTGAAGTGATTCTCGAAATTATGCCGCGTCCATCGTCTGCCAAAGGTGGCACCCCAAAAATCAATTTCCTTTTTGGGCGAAATTAAATTTTGCTACTTCTCACGTACACGCACAAGACGTTAATATCCGTACAATATATATGCATTTAGTAGGTACACTAGAGTAAACAAAAAGTAACAACACAAAACTAACGACGTCAACAGAAAAAAACAAAGGTAAGGGGAAAAAGCAACAAGTATAACAACAAAGAGAGAGCGGAATTCACATACAAGCCTAATGATGCGATGAGAAAACCAAACACTAAATAAAACGAAAAACACCAGCTGACAGAGGATAACAGAATAATGCATTAGGAAGTTGATTGGCATGCCTTAAAATTCAACTTTTGCTAACGATGCTACTTCTCTTCATGAACAAAATCCTGCGAGAAGCCGGAGAAGTTATCACCCTCAGGCTCATCTTTCTGGCTTTGCGTGGCATGCTCGGAATCTTTTTGGACCTCTTTAGTCTTTGACTCGGGTTTCACGGAAGCAGAAGAAGGCTTTTTTGTCGGAGAAGCTTTTTCAGCAGGTTTTTCTGCTTTTTCAACAGGTTTCTCTGCCTTTTCAACAGAAATCTTCTTTGGAAAATGCTTCTTTTCAACAAAAGCCGCCGGCTCATTAAACAATTTTATCAACCTCTTGCCACTCAAACCCTTAACACCTTTTTTGTGCTTGGTTTCTTTGGCAGCCTCCTTTTTAACTACTGGAGATGGCTTTTTTTCGGCGGATTTAGAACTTGTAGCCTGCGGAGATAGCACCAACTTCTTGCTTCTCTTAAGGAAACCCGTAAACATACCGTCTTTTTTCTGTTCACGGACACTCTGCTTTATCGTTTCATCAGTAACAGCCTTGGCAAGTTTCTCCTTTTCGGCCATTTCCGCTTCCTTTTCGGCCTTTTCATCCTGCTCACTCCAAATCTTCTCAGGCACATCTTCAGGCTCAGATTCAACCTCAGAAGGCTCTTCGATTGGGTCATCGTTGACAGCAAACTTCGACTTGTCTAAGTTGTCCTTGACCTTCTCAAAGGCAGGGACCTCCTTCTGCAAATGCTCAGGTAGTATCTCATTAATCTGCACAGCCTGTGTGTGGTTTTCCTCACCCTGCTCGTTTAACTTTGATATCAGGTCAACTCTTTCCTTATCTGAGGACGAGATTCTACCTTCCAACACACTTCTCTCTTTGCCTAACTCCTCCAACTTGCTGTTTTTCTCGGCAGCGGTTTTCTCAAAGGCTGCTTTTGCACTTGCAGCAGCAGCAACATCCTCCACAGCCTTCGAAGCAGCCTCCTTCTGCTCACGCTCGATTCTTTCAAGCTGCTCGGTCAATTTTGCAAGTTTGTGATCGGCAGAAGCCAATTCTTCGGTCGCTTTATCATCCCGGGCCTTCTGCTCGTTGAAAAATGCCTCTTTTTCCTCCCTGTTCTTGGTAAGCTCGTCTAGAATCTTGGTCTCCTTCTCTAGATCGGCCAGGATAGGTGCAAGATCCTTCTTTTTTTCTTCTTGCAGGTCAGTTGCCTCTTTCTCACGCTCAGCATCCTTCTCGGCCTTCGCATCGGCAATAACCTTCAACTTCTCGTCCCTCTCATCATCAAGCTCTTTCTTCTGCTTCTCCTCCTCAGCAACCTGGGCATCAAACTCGGCATTCTTCTCCTCTAAGGCCTTCTTTTGCTCCTCTAGCAACTTCTCCTGGTCTTCATTGATATCTCCCTTCATGCCTTCTAGCTCTTCTCTCCTCTTTTCCACCTCCGTCTCCCTCACCTTCTTCTCTTGCTCCTTCGACTGCCTAATTTCGTTTTTGTGCTCGACTTCTCTCTTCTTGATCTTCCGCAAAACAACCAAGTTCCTTGCATCGAGTTTTCTCTGGTGGTCAGAGTTCTTCTCGATTTCCTCAAGAGCCGGTTTCACCAACGAGTTGGCCATAGCTGTAATTTCCGATGCTTTCATAAATAACCCTCCGCCAAGATTAATCTCCGCTTCATCCGAGTTGTAGTTCTTGCCACTGGCATAAATGGCCTTCGAGCCGCCGGCATTCTTTGTAAACTTTGCCGCCCACTCCTTGGCTGCTGCCATGGCTTTCTCGTTCAGCTCGGGATTCGAGAAAATGCTTCTTGAAACGGTGTCCCGGTCCATTTGCTTCATTTTTTCCTCAACACGCGAAGTTGCAGCTGCCAAAACGCTCAGACTGACCAACGTGTTCTTCTCAAGGGTCTTTCTTTCGTCCGAGGCATAGTCTGGCAGCTTTCCAGTTGCATTTGACGCTGTGGCGCATTGACTTGCCAACTTGCTCCACTTGCTTGCCGTATCGCTTGGTGTAGGGATGCCGTTGAACACCTGCTTCTCGCTCAAACGCGACTCGAGCTCTCTACGGGCACTGTCACGTGCTCTCGCCGTTATCCGTGAGATTGACATGCTCGAATTTTGCTCAGTGACGTCTGCAGGCCGCTTTCCCAAACCGTTTGACGAGATTTTCGTTGCTGGTTGCAAACGTGAACCAAGACGGCTTGCAGCCTGCTGATTGGCTGCTCTGTTGATCGCGTCTATGTTGAAGGACCTTGCCGGTTTTGGAGAGCCGTTCTTGGCACTCGATAAGTAAACTGAAGACAACGAGTTGCTGCTTTGGCGACTCAAAGACGAAGAACTGCGATTTGTCACACGAGGTGTTGCAGCGTGATTTTTCACGAGTATGGCCGCCGACTCAGCATCACGGTAGCTGGAGCCGTTCAATGCTGGCTCTCTTGGAGAGGACGAAGGGGTGGATGACAAGTGATTTGCACTTAAAGCAGCAATTGCGGCTTCTGCCGAAAGATGCCGCTGGTACGGATGCACCGACAAGTCCGAGTTAACTGCAAGAAGTGCAGCTGTGTCCGGGGCACCGGCATCTACTCCAGAGTATGAATTGGAGCTGGGAACTGTGTGGCCACCATTTTTCAATTTTGAGCGATAAATCGCTTCTTCACTAAGTGGTTGTCCTTCTGCCTGATAAACAGAGAAATGAGCCAATTTGCGTCGCTCTGGGCGGCTTACTGAATCTTGCTGTGCCAAAGATGCCATATCTGTGACCGTGCAAGTAGTTGAGATGTATCAGATGATGCTTCAAAATGTGCGAATGTTCAATACTGATATAAGGAAATGCCGATGTCAACAACGAAGTCAATGCTGATGCAAACACAACACTATTTAAATGCTTATGTTCAAGGTTCAATGCTTGATATTTGACTATTTGCTGCCAATGCTTGCTATCTGTATCCAGGATGCAGCACTAATGTTCAAATGCAACACTAATGTCCGATAGTCAATCCTCAATGCTATTACGAATGTAAACGACAACTCAGTAAAAGCGAAAATATAATTTCAATAAAGTACTCCTACCCTTCGCACAGTACTCGAAAGTGATAATCAAGCTTCGCTATGTACTTCAATACAAACGTGGCTTATCAGAAACACTATCGCGGGAAACTTTAGCGATGAAGATGTCTTTTTCTTTAATCGACGACCTTTAAGCGAATGGAGACACTATCAAGATTATTGCAACGCGAGCGGAATATTGTACTTCGTTTAATCAAAGTAAAAGAAGTGAAAATCTACAAGAAGGTATAAAGGCCAAATATTCTCGCAGCGAGATATACAGCAGTAATGCGAAAGAGCAAAAGAATAGCCTCGCCATTTTTTTTTTTTTTTTTGTCTGCTTTTATCGTACTCTTGCTCAATATTCAAAGCAGCAATTAAAATACACGCGGGCCCCAATTCTTCTCATAGTTTGCATTAACCAACCAACAGCAGGTGGGCTAGATTTCCGTGCTTTTTGAACTGAAAAACCTCTAAACGGCATTCACAATTCTATTCTAATTGTGAATTTTAAGATATAATTAAATAGTGTGTACAGCTTCGAATTCAAAGCTTAATTGATAGAACAGAAAACATCCACCCCAAAAAGCGGGCATGTGCACCAAACCGCAACAGTGGGAAAATTTGAGATTCAGCGTTAAGGAAAAGCGAGAGAAAAAAAAGAACAAAAATGAAATTTGGATAATAAGAAAAATAAGGTTTATGCCGATAAATGAACAATCGCCAAATGGCAAACGAATAATGGGAAGGATATATACAGGGCTCGCACAATGAGTTGTTAGGGCACAAAATTGAGAGGAATAATAATAGGACAGGAAAGGAGAAAAAAATGCAGCAGAAACGGGTATAGGCTTTAAAGTAATAAACCGAAATACGAATGCGTGACATAATAAGTTGTGTAAAAAGAATATTCAAATATTCCTGAACTGAAAATTTTGGTAACTAAACGGAGTTACAAATTTAAAGATGTAAAAAAAGATGATTAAAAGATTTATCGGATAACGGGAGAAAAGTAATACTGTGAATAAAAGAATATTCATTCATTTTGGGACAGCAATTGAGAGCGAGTGAACATCTGGCGGTATGAAAAAGATAAGAAGAAAAGCAATAAAAAAGTGTGGGCAAAACAATGGAAATGTGGCTAGAAGAATAAACTGTGACAACTCGATAAAATCGGGGGAAAAATCGAGAAAAAGTGTTGGGAAGTTGGATGGATGGACCTGGGGTAAAGCATCCTGATATAACTAACCCAAATATGGAGAGGTGAATAATAATAGAAAGTAAAAAGCAGCAGGGAGTTAAAATTATAGGTTTATCTACCTGGCTTTAAAAAATAAACTGAAAAAGTGCTTTTTTTAAGAAATTAGGATCAGCGCCTTCAGCAGAAATGCACATTCGCATATTCAAAAAAAAATTAAGTCTGTCTGCAGGAGAAACAACTTTCTATCGACCGAAGAGTGCAAGTGTCGGCAAAACAAGAGAAATTTAAAATAGTGGTTATCAATTATAATGCAGATTGAATCCGAAAAGCAAAACCAATTACAAGTACCTGTCACAGTATATCTATAATAGCATATTGATCACGGCACACCAAGTCAGGAAAAAAAAAAATCGCTTGGAAGGAGAGGAGGGGTCACATATGCAATGCAATACTGTAAATTTCAATAAAAGGCATGTATAATAAATAATTGCACGGGTGTACGAATACAAAACAAACAAATACCAAACGAACCCAAACAGAGAGTTCAATTATGCAAATATGAGGCAGAACTTCAAATTATGAATGTGGAGATATGACCAGACCTAACGAAAAATCAAAAGCAGTAAGCTAATGATGGACATGTATTGACGAATTTTATATTGTAAAAAATGTATTTGTGTTGAGGGAAAATGCAGTTCGGCAAGTGAAGCTACTAGGTTTTGTTTACGTTAGGCTATGTGGAAAAAATGCGCACAATTTGACAAAAAAGGAAAGGGGTTTGATACGGCGCTATCTTTCTGTCGGTGTCCTATAAAAATAAGCAGAAATCACATTAACAAAATAATGCATAAATTATACGTGATCAATACAATGCACATTGTGGTAGCGTTACCATAGCATGACCCGCATTGCAAGAGTTGCTACCGCTATTATTCATTTTACAGAAATCCCAAAAGGAGGATTTGCTTATGCATACTGGCGAATCCACTTGTTTGCACTGTATTAATTAAACCGAACTCATTGATCATGTTGACGAATGGACCCCTTTTTTAATATTATTGTAACTCTATTATGTTGTCATAATAAATTTGGAGAGCATTTTGATAGAGTTCAGTAATTAAAAATAGGCGGTTTCAACAAGCGGCTTATTAGTCTATGCATTTGTTTCTTTGTTGTTATTCATATATGTAGAGTACACACTTTTTTTTTTTTTTGCTCTTCCTGCATTCTTTTCTCTTGTTGACTTGAACAGCTTTTTGTCTTGGCGCTCGAGCCACTTTTTGCTTTCCGCCATATTGTCACAATACTTTTCCCCCATGCGCTACCCAGCCTCGCCGCACACTAAGTACGCTTTTGTCTTCCTCATGCGTTCACACTTGTATGCGCAAAATGTCAATTACCACCGCACCTTCACTTTTACAATAATCAATAATTACCTGCTTTTTCCTTTAGTTACATATCTGCAATTCGAATCATTTGTATTTCAATTTATATTTTCAAAAATAAAAACGCATCAATTATAAATATGGGGCTAATTAACCTTCATTTTTCATTCATTCTTGTTGACATTATTTTTGTTCGTACATTCCCTAAACCAATTGTCATAACATAAGAGGTTACAGAGTGAGCTCGTTTGCTTTGGTGCATCTTTCACTGTTGCATCTCATACCCACATCATCTCCATTACCCACTCATCGTTGCTCACTCCTTCTCTCTATGCCAGATGGAGTTCACATCAATATTTAATGGGGTGAACCATACCCAACTCATGAGTTCCAGACCATCGTCTTCAGCATCGGAACTTCCTTTCCTTTATGCAAATCAACTCCCTTCTAATCCTTCAAACATACCTGCTAGCTCGGGAATGGATATAATTTCTGAAATGAGAAGCACATTGAGCACTCCGAGGACAAGAGATAACTTCGTGTCCAGTCAGTCGAACGACAACACGTGGTCCTCCTTTAACGATATATACACCTATGCATTACCTACAAATATGGGTCCCACACATAGATTCAGTGTTCACGAGGACCCCCAATATACACCCATACACTATACTGATACAGAAAGTTCAGAAGCAGAATCAACTAACTTTGACACCCCGCAATCCTCCACATTTGGCCACTCCCTCTCCACATCCTATGAGGAAGTTGATGACTTCAGAATTGGAGACAAATTTTTTGACGTTGATACCCCTGAAAGTACAAACAGGGTTTTAACAGTCATAGGAATGCTCCCATCATATCCGAACATACGCGGTGAAACAGAACAGTTGTCTATGCTCAACCTCGAAGATACAGAGAGTACTACTCCAAAACAAACACAATTTAATGATCTTAAAATAGAATTGAAGCCGGCACCAAGATTGAGAACTGGCAGGACCATCTCAGATTTAGGTGAGGAGTATCCTGAAGATGAAAATGAAGGTATCACCTCAAAAAGGCGTCTGAGAAAGAAAAAAAAGAAAGTAGGAATACATTTTAAAGAAGATGAGAGAAGCTTTAGGAGCCTAAAGAGTGTCATGAAGGTGGAAAGAACCACACATGATAATCACAGACACGAATGCCCACGTTGTAAGAAAGTTTTTAAACAGAGATCACAGATCAAAAGGCATATTGACTGTGTGCATTTGAAATTAACCAAGTATGTGTGTCCATTTTGCGTTATAAAGTTTAAGAGGTCAGACCATTTGACAAATCACGTCAAAAGAATTCACCCAGAGAAGTTTAACGAATTTTTGGTGACCAAGAAAAGACATAGGGTGAAGCAAAGATAATTTATTTTGCCTTTTTCCCCATTTTTGTTCGCCTTATTTAGGATTTCTTAATTGCTTTAACCTTTGCTTTTTACAGAGACCATGACAAAAAAAGAGCATATTTCATTTCCGTTGACGTTTTTAGATCGTTTTGCACTTTTACATTGAACAGCAAGAAATGCAGAGTCTATGCAAGGCATTTGATCACTCTCGTATATTATTCCGTTTTTCCGTTAGGCATTTGGTATTTGTTTCAACACCCGTTTGGTATAGTTTAGTTTTCATATTAATATCAAATTTAGTACTTATTTTGTTGTTAGGTTTAGCTGGATAAATTACTGCCAACAAAATCCCTATTTGCTGAAAGGGGAAATTGATTATGAGGCGTGTATCTGTTTGTCGCGTTTTCATTCTTGAAATTATTTTTTCCTCAATCATTTTTTCTCGTTTTCTCCTCATTTCTGCAATCTTATTTTCGTATCCAATCTTTTTTTATCAGCGGTATAAAAATACTCACTTTTCCCCCTGTAGCGCGTGTTTTCCTCTTCGTTTCCACACAATTAAAATGAACAACTAATTGCCCAAACAAATTGAAACCGAGCAACATGGAACAAATGGATTACTGACCTGCTTCATAAAATGAACAATATATATATTCTTAAAGAGAGAAAACGAAGAAGCGTTTTGCATTGCAATTCGAATATTGCGATTACTAACATCATCCCAGACCTTGCCTACCCAGTGAAATGGATTCATTGGGAAAGATATTCTGAATCAGCGATTTAAACTTGGATATTACACCAGATACGAACTCTATGAAATGGTGGTTTATTAAACCTCGGTTGGTTTTATCGAAAATACGGATAATTATTTTGCCCGCAAGGAATGCGGGCTATCTTTACGAAACAGGAAGGTGGAATTTCCTTCCTTTTATACAAAAGCATGACCTTCATCATTACGTAGTAGCCTGTTAGAGCATCGCTTTACGAGTTAATGATGGGATGCAACAGCGATATGACAGTAGATGATTCACAAAACATCAAGCGCATTTCATAAAAGGTGATCTTACTTTTGACTGGAGTGAGGTTTTGGACTGATCAAACAAAATTCTCGATTATAGGCTCTAGTTGGCAATAGTAATTCAAAGGATATAGCCGAACAAACGGGCAGTGTTGCCTACTTTAGCCACAAGCACTCGTGAATCTATCAAGCATGCCTGCTTGTGCCTGAGGATAGCCGATGCCGAAAAAGGGTGACTTTCACTAGTTATCTTTCCCGTCGGTCCCTTTGCGATGAGATTGGAGTATGGTTAATATGGATGCAAAAAACTGCGAATGCAAAAATAAGGAGAAATGGTAAGTTACGGATATTCTTTCTTTATTTTCATCTCTTTAAGACATTACATAGGTTGACAGATAGAATCAGACCTCTATACAGATGGGCAATAGAGAAATAAGTATGATATGGATGTTTAACAAAGTATGGATATGCAAAAAAACAATTTCAATCGATATCAAAGCAAATAGGTATATCGTATAATATATTGGTCGACAGTCGTGTCGATACATCACTGCCCTGTCTTGTTTATGCCGAGAAAGCATCCCTCCTAAGGTTTAAAGGTATTCAAGCCTGTGCGTTTTTCCTTTTTATTTAGTACCTTGTGCTTTCTTATTTAGTTCTTTGTGATTCCTTATTTAGACCTTTTGCTTTTATGCTTTTCCTTTAGTTAGCCCTAAGAACAGTCAATATACTAGTTTAACGGGAATCTTCATGAAGTACTGGGCGTCACACTTAAAACAAAATTACTTTATATTACACATCGAATATCGGTGAACATTAAAGTACACACAGGTAAATGCATGATCATACATTAGTGTAGGGATAGGTTTGTGGGTATTTCAAGGTACACCTTGCATTACATTCAGGAACCCCATTTCAAAGGATTACACGGGTATGCATGTTTATCGTTACTCTCCGCTTACTCTAGATGCACTTCAAATTTCATTGCTTATATTTGCTAACTTCACATTCATACTCTATGTTTACTTTATGCTTCATCACTTCCTGTTTTACTACCAATATGCTTACTTCATATTCATTACTCTATAGTTGCTTACTCTATATCTGCCTACTCTCTATTTCAGTACCCTTATTTTCCAATTTTATATTCATTACTCCATACTTTCTCTTCACCCAGACATTTCCTTATATTAGCCTTTAAAGCACTCCAAGCACCAAGTGACGATCACATACAGAAATTGGTGCCAGCAATCGTATATCGCATAAGCAGATGAATAGTGCACAGTCTTTGTTTTTTATACAAGCCCAGTAGTGGAAACTGGCCTCAGTAAGTGTACAATAATATAGATTCTAGCTCTACCTAAACACTCTTGGCATAACTAGTTGGAAAAAGACCCGTAGAGCCGTTTAACTGACCTTCAGTCCACCCAGATCCATCATCCTTACTCGTTACAACGATTTTATCGCCAGCCTTTATGCTTAGCTCATCAGAACCACGTGCCTGATAATCGTACAAGGCCTGCATGTACACAATTTTCTTGCCGTGGCGTCTAGGCGCGACTTGAGGACCGACTTTTTTCGTCTGTGAGGTTCTTCTTGGAATAATCTCAATGTATGTAGTCGGCACCAGACCGGAACTGCCGCCTGGAGTGTGCACTTGCGTCCAACCAGACCCATCATCCATCTGTAAGACTGATAATGTTTCGCCAGCCTGAATACTGACCTTGTCTTCGTCTTTTGCCTCGTATGGAAATCTTGCTTTTGCGTATCCGGCACCACTTTCGGCACTTTCGGAGCTGAGGTTAGAAACAGAACTGTTCCTTGACTCATTTCCGGTTGAGGAAAGAAACCTGCCGATGGCTTTTCCGCCGAAAAGTCGCGATTTGGTCCTTCCGGCTCCTTTGAGTGAGAGTTTGCTGACAGAACTCGTCACACTTTGCAAATCGCTTGCCGACATCGAAGAATCGCCGTTTCCAGAATTACCGGCGGTATCTTTGGCTCCGTTCCGCTTCCGGTGGTGAAATAAGCCGAACCGTGATGATTTTTTGGGCTGCACCACCTTCTGTGAAATAGTCATGTCCTTTCCTTCAGTTGCAGTCTGTATGGTCTCAATCTCAACCTCGGAACGCACCCGCTCACTATCATCCTTGCTGAATTGCTCAAGCATGGAAATCGAGCGGAAAAGCAACTTCTCAAACTCCAGATACGCATCTTTCTTCTTGACCTCAACACTGCGGCCAATGTCTCCTCCCAAAACCTGCTTTCTCTCCTCAAGAACCTCGCCAACCTGCTGTTTCTCGGCCGTGCAGGTCTGCTCGTACTGCTCATACCGCAAGCTTGCACCGCCGAGCCGCTCTTTAAGCTGCTCCAGCTCGGCATCTCCTTCCACAGCCATCGTTTCATCATCATGCCAGATTGGCGATGGCTCAAACTGGAAGTCTGCCGGCTCCTTCCACCCGCCAACATTATGCTTTACGAACATCGCACTGTCCAAGCGTGGGATGTTCTGCTTTATCACACTGTCTGCATCCTTCAGGCACCGGCTGCAATTCTCGTTGCACTGCCTCTCCAAGTACGATTCCACAAGAAGCAATCCGTTTAGTGCACTCACCTTGGCCTCATTCACACTCTGCAATCCATCCAACACCTCCGGCACGTCCTGGTAATAGTATTTGTCCTTCAACCTGTTCGCCACACTCAACCCCATGATGTACTCATTCTTGCTGATGTACATCTCCTTCTCTTTCTTCTTGTATTTCTCTGCATTCTTGCTACTGCTGTTTTTCTCACTTTTCGCACGCTGGTTTTCCATCGACTGACATTTTTCGTCATAAGCCTTCTTCTTGCTCATTAGATCTGCCCGCTCCTTCTCTTTTGCCTTCACCAGACTCTCGTTTGCCTGCTTCCATCTCTGCCTCAACCTCTCGTATCTTTCCTGCACTGATCTAACTTCCGATGCCACTCTCGTCTCCAAATCTCGCCCTAACTGAGCTCTTTTTTTCGCCATGTTCTCCGTCTGTGTAAGAACCTCGTTCCACGCCACAATACTTGCACTTTCAAGCGATCCTGGTGTTACCAATGGCTTTTCTCCCACACTTAACGTCGCTGTTTCTTCCGCTTTCTTTTTAAATGCTGCTGAAGTCAACTGCTTCATTTTTTCCGCGTATTCCTTCTCAATGGTCGCTCTCTGTCTGTAGAATGTCTCTATTTCGCTTAACCATGTCAAGTTCGCTTTCACCCACTTGTCTGTACGCTCAAACCCATCCTTGATCTCATTTCCTATGCTAATGTTGTCCATGCTGAAATTTTGTCGTATCAAGTTTAAAATGTGTGTCCGGTCACCTGATTTATCCAAGCAACTCGTAATTCACGCTGCCAAAATGTGGATCACCCCTCTATCAGTACTCGGGTGCAATAGTATGTTTGTTGTAGATGTGGGAAAGACGTAAATGTAATATAGACATAAGTTGTTAAGCCACACCCTCAAGAAGATCAAAAAATAATAAATATTGAAAAATGAGGGGAGGGAAAAAATTAGGAATAAATAAAAATTAAATTCAAATAGAAAACACTGAGAGGGGGAAAAATATACACAAAAAAAGGCTTTAGTTTCTGAATCAAACCCTTCCCTCAAAAGGGAATGTATATACATTATACTTCATTTCAACATTTACGAGTCGAAAAGCAAACCCACCCATAGATCGCCGAGGCATATTAGAGGACAAGGTGCTGCGGGTATCAACTGAGTACACAATAACAACTCTTGTCCAGCTTTTTTTGGTTCAAACTTATCTTGTGACTTCATTATCTACAATGAACAACAACCAACCCGGAGATCAGATTAGACCTCACTATGAAGGTCCGGCAGACAGCAGTAAGAGCTATACAGACTCCAGGGATAATGGTGGTGGATACAGGAAAAGAAAATTTAGCGGAAATGAATCATATGGTGATATTGTGCCGCTCAAGAAAAATAGTGAAACTGGTAATCCTTCAACGGGGCGGACCAGATTCAATCATCGGGGTCCATACAATTCGCACTGGTCACAAGATCAGGCATATGGGCCGAACTATAAAAGGATTAATACTGGAAGCAGGAACGATTCTAGTGCAAACACTAATTCAAGCAGAAGTTCTAGCATTGGTACAAATACAAGTGTGAGAACAGGTCCTGTGACAAACTCAAGTGCAAACTCGAGCCTCACTGCCAAGGTAGGCGGTATTATGCATGGAAATGTCAATACTAGTGCAAGTTCAAGCTCAGAACGAGATGGAAATGCAAATGCAACTGTGAAAGGAAGTATGGATGGAAATGTGTCTAAGGGGCAAGAAGCAGGACAACCACAAAATACAGATGAAGAACAGAAGGCAGTTCAAGCACAGGTGGCAGTTCAAACACAAAAAACCGATCAAACACAAAAAGCTGATCAAACGCAAAAAACTGATCAAACGCAAAAAACTGATCAAATACAAAAAGCTGATCAAGCACAAAAAGCTCAGACAGCAGTTCAAACTCAAGATGTAGGACAAGTCACAGAAGCTTGTGCGAACGTAAATGCAAAAACGAACGTGGAATCAAATGCAAATGCAGCTACGGAGGCAAATGCAAAGATTAATGCTGGTTCGGAGACAAAGGTGAATGCTGCATCAAGTATAAATGTTAATACCACATTAAGTACAAATTTTAATGCAAAACCAAATACAAATGCTAACGCAAAACCAAATGCAAATGCAAATACAGATACAAACACAAATACAAATGCAAATGAAAATAAAATTGCAACTGCAACTGCAAAGACAACTATAGATATAAATCCAAAGACGGACACAAAACCGGAAACAAATTTAAATGTGAGATCAGAAGCAAAAACAGTTTCTACATTAAATACAAAGCCAACTCCAGAGACCTCAAAGTCAACAAATGGTATCAATATTCTTGGAAGAGCTGCTGAACAATCAAAAAGTATTGCTGCTTCACAAATGGCCATATTGAACGGCTCGATGCCAGGAGTATTAAAAGCCGCACAGCAGAATGATGGAAATTCTAGTGACTCAAGATTAGATGCTAGCGTCCAACTCCAGAAGAAGGCCATTATGTATAAATCGCTTCTTGTGAAGCATCCTACAGATCCGGTAATTGAGGCTATAGAAAGCTTGAGGAGACTAGGATACGGATATGAGCAAATTCTAGAGGATTCTGGTTGCGATCCGGTCTTTTTAGAGCAACTATTCTGGTATATGCATATTCCAATAGTACACAAAAAAAGAGTTCCATTAACCCGCAAAATGAAACGTATCTCAAATTTACCTGATTTGTTCACTGAACCAGCAGGATTGAATATTACCAACATCAAGCCGAAGATAGAGCTTGATGACACAGTTAGCAGTAATTTTGATGGTGATGAAGAGAAAAATAATAATAATATGGAAACTCTCGAGGCAATAAGCAGGCCAAATAGCTTGATCAGTGGAAAAGCTCAAGAGGGAACAAAAATCCTTGCGAAGGAAATTCAAGAGAAACAAAAAATGCTGGAGAGTAAAGATTTTGTGAAGAAGGAGGAGCCGGTTAAGAATGTGATTGAAAAGCAGGAGGGCTTAGATAAGAAGGAGATTGAGAAACAGGAAGAGCTAGACAAAAATGAGACTGATGGATCAAAGGTGTCAGATGAAAAAGTTCCAGATAAAAAGGATATTGATGAGCCAGAAGTTCCAGATAAGAAGGATATTGATAAATCAAAAGCTGTTGAGAGTCTGATCAATCAACCAGAAACACCAGCAAAAAAGGAGCTTAAGGAGCCGGATATGGCTGGAAAGACCGTTGAGCAAATAAAAATGTCCAATAACGAAAATAAAATGGCTGAAATACCAAAGAGTGAAAAGGAAACATTTAGAACATCTCCAGCCGAAATAAAGCAGGTAGAGAGCGGTGTTCCGATCGAACAAAATGAACAAGGCATTGATATTATCAGCGAAAATAAAGCAGGCATTCCATTTAATAATACAAACTGGAAGAACGATCTGATACTTGAGCTAAGTGATGATGACATGGCCGAAGAAACTAATGAAAGCGTTGAGAAAAGTGCAGCAGAGCAGTTAGCGATGAAGGAACGAGACATAGAGAAGCTTCGTAGTTACATAGTTGAACTGGAAGAGAGAAAGAAAAAGAAGCAAAACATGGATGAGAATGAATCGAAACCTATGTCAGCAGAAGATTATCGAAAGGCAAGAATGGAAGCCTTGAAGGAGGAAATAGCAGCTAAACAGCAAAAACTAGAGGAGGCGAATGAATTTTGCTTGAGTCTTGACAATTCGATAACTGTGCAAATGCAGAGGATAAGTGATCAGCAAGAGCAACTAAGGAATACTTTAAACGAGATAGAGCAGAAGCAGGAGGAGATTGACAAGTGTGAGAAAGAGCTTCGGGAGTTGGAAAATAAGCATGAGAAGGGTTCTCAGAAGACTGCTAATGGTAAAGAATCCAAACGAGCTGGAAAACGTAAAAGATCTGCATCTCCCGTTTCCAAAGAAACGTCGAAATCGTCTAAATCCAGGAAAAGAAAGCCGGTTAGTCGGGAGGTTGTTAGTTTGCTAGCTATATGATAAAAGTGGTAGGTTTGGAAATAGAGTTAATTAATACTGGAAGAGAATTATCCTTTATTGGCTGGTTAGATCGCCTTTTCTGTCCTCAATCGCGTTTATTTCGCAAGCTACTGCTTATCACTGTTGCACAACTGGTGTAAAGATGAATGGACATTTTAGTCATTCCTCGTTGGAACACCATCATAATTTGTATCTAATTAAATGCAAGAAAAGAAACCCAACTTAAAGCGTAAGAAACACTACAGCCGTAAGAAAATGTAAGAAACACAGCGAAAGCCCAACAAACATAAAAAGATTAACAAATACACGTTGAGCCTAATAAATCTTGGTCGGATAGAACCGTTATAGCAAGCGGAATAACTATATCGTAACTTTTAGACAAAAGGAAGAATTCTTAAAAGTCATAAACTACATTATGGCATGATGCTTGTGAATATTTTCCGTGCTTTTCTGTGAAAGAAGATAATACAAAACTGAAATTTCAAAACAACCCTGGATCGGGCTGAGAAGGATAATTACCATCATATCGACCAAAGTTTTCCCAAATTATATTCCGAAACCCATCGAGCGTTCGGCATCTCGGCAGTTTCCAGTCTGATATCCGCTCACGTCATTGAACAATCTCCCTTTAATGGGCAACTTACAACGAATCCGATGAATGGTGGGGTAAGCACAAAAAATAATGATAAGTTATTTAGTTGCCCGTAAGTCGGAGATTCGAGCTCCGCGCTTACTTGTATATCCATACACTGCTATAATTTGTGATGTCTGCAAAAATACTCGCCGGTCAATTTTTTTTCTTCCTTTGTTTCCAATATGCCGCCTATTATTCTAAATGTTTTTCTTAGACTTTGAGGTGGGGCTCCGCATTTTTAGGCCGATGCCTTACGGGGAAGTCGGCAATTTTTTTTTTTCTCCCCCCTCGCTTTTTTATTTTTTCCCGATTTTGTGAATAGTGGTCATGCCGAAATGAGGTTGATTTGTTCTTTTTGCTTTTCATTATTATTTTTTTATTTCTGATCTTTTTTTTATTTTCCTACTTTTCTTTTATATATTCCGTACATATTTTCTGACAACGGTATATCATCTGTCCTCTTGTATACTCTTTCCTTCAATTTTACTTTAAGACCTGATATCTTTTGCTGATTTAACTTTCTTCCACGATCAATTTCTGAAGGGCATCGCTTTTTTCACTTTTTGAGGCCAAAAAAAAAAAAAAAACTGTTGCTCAGATTTAGTCATCGAATCTGACATCATCGAATCTTTGAGAGAAAACCATTTCTACTTATACTTTAAACAGGATAAACACATACAAGAGGCAAAATGTCAAGTGCAGCATTCAGGGCATTTCTGAATTCTCCTACCGGACCGAAAACCGTGCATTTCTGGGTAAGTTCTTGTTCCATATTGATATAGGGTAAGCTCAACAAATTTGGGTGGTTAATTTTGCTGAGCATTTTTACATCTAAAGCCGAATGGTTTACTAACAACACAAAATATTTTAAAGGCACCTATGATGAAATGGGGCTTGGTTATTGCAGGAGCAGGTGAGATGATCCGTCCAGTTGATAAAGTGTCGGCTACACAAGAATTATCGTTATTCGCTACAGGTGCCATATGGACAAGATGGGCATGTATTATTAAACCAAAGAACTACTTGCTAGCATCGGTGAATTTCTTCCTTGCCGCAGTCGCAAGTGCACAGTTAGTCAGAATCAGCCGCTGGAGGCGGAGCTTGGGTGATAGCAATAAACAGATACTCGACTACATTTTTGACCTGAAATCAAAAGAAGCCAAAACGCAGACAGAGCCAAAGATAGCAGAGATCACAAATCCTGCACCTACGAATTAGCTTCCTGCCAAGATATATACGACGCAAGCTCAGCATATCCGCACTAGCGTTGGGCTTTAATCCTTTTGTTATGATTTTACATTGATTTTTCTATTTCTACTCATCTTCGGGGGGTCCGTTACTGCTAATCATATAGAGGAAATTCACGAACTATACTTTTGCAATATTATAAATACACTAAAAGCATACCAAGGACTGTGTTATTGTAGATATCTTACATTTACTGTAGTAGTGTTACATATTAGAAGTGTTTGGTGTACTGGTGATGAGAGAGGCTTTAAAGCCGTAGTAGCGGATTTCATCCCAGTGAGTTTTCCATCTTACTCACTCTCGTATTTATCTTAATTGCTCTCTAGATCTTCCTGCTTTATCAATGCCTCGAGACCCTCAATCACATGTCTGCTTTTCGGATTGTACTTCTCGAGTCTGGTGAGAAGATCATCATCCTTTACTTGGCATTTTTTCCCGTCCTGATTGGTTTTCCCCTTAGTATTTGTGCTTTCTTCTTCTTCATCCTCGTTCTCATTTTCATCCTCATCTCCACCTTCATTCCCATTTCCATTTTCATCAACTTCCTCGTCCTCGTTCTCATTCTCATCAGTATCCTCATCTTCCTCACCGTAAGCATCTCTATCATCCTCATTGTCACTATCGGAACGAATATGAACATACTGGTTTTTCGAGAACTGGGTCCTCTGCGATAGCTCAACCACCCTAGTTTCCAAAATCGGCTTCCCCTCATTAATGCAACGCATCTTGTACTTTATCACAGCTCGAAGTTGGCAAATTGTCACCCAATCAAACCATCCGGACCCCTCATGACAAGTATGCTCAATATTGGCACTCCGAATAATCTTCTTGACGTCTTTGTCCATGATATCACCGATCTGGAATGAAACAGCACTCGTTGGATTCTCTCCGTCAAAGAAAAACTGCCTGGGCACTTTTCCGATATTCATACCGTTCAACTCGGATTTCGGATTGCTAAAATCATCAAGATACTGGTACAACGTCTCCGGAATAATGAAAACGTCCTCCTTCTTATCCAGCATCCGTTTGACATTGCTGTCGCTCACGTGACTTCGGTTGCTCCTAAATGCCTCCACCTGAAAAAGTGCAGCTTCTGGATTTTTCGACGGATCATATCCAAACTTGATAAAGGACTGCCTCCAAGGTCCCTTTGTGGTCGTATACGCCACATAAGGCAATGCGTATCGTAGCTGGGTCCTGAATTTCTCCGGGAGCATCCAATAAATGTGTCTTCTGAGCCAAACCGGCTTCATTTCAAACAGTTTGCGAAGCAACTTCATACACTCCAAAAAATAAAACACCGGCGACTCGTTCGCCAACCTCTCAGGAACAGTATCTTTTAATGTGGTGTAGTCACGCACAGCCTTGTCATACTCCTCCTGAAGAAGAGGATCAAATGTCCGAGGCGGTTTTTCTCCCCAGTGAACAAATATTGTGTGTAGCTTCACAGCCTTGTTCTGCCACTCGCCACGTTCATCTAGCAGCAAATTTCCGCTGTACCTGTAGTTGAACGGCACATCTGCCCTCGCATATCGGACCAAAGGCGGGAAGTCCATGTTTGTATTTGTGTATTTCTGCTTTTGCGCAAAATCTTGCTGTATGGATGCAGAAAGATGCTTGATTTGGTCCAAATCCCCTGAATTCAGCGATGACTCGAACTGCTGCATAAACGGCGACCGCTTCATTATCATTTGGAAGTCCGCCAATGCCCGAAAACGGTAAGTCTTAGAGATCATTCCAACTGCTTCAGCATAGTACTTTTTTCCTTCTTTCTCGCATTCTTCAAGTGCAGATTGTACATCCCCCGTGTGTTTGTCCATGATACGTTTCGGGATCCTTAACTTGAACAAGACATTTTCATCTGAGCTAATTTTTGACGAGTTAACAGGATGAGAATATCGATCTCCTGGTCTGAGTTTTAGTTGAAGTTTCATCTCGGGATCAATGAAGCATTGGCTAATTTTTGTCGATCCTCCAACCATTTTGATTGCTTTGCTTGTATCCTTCACCCTGAGTGGGTATTCAATGGACAAATAGCTCGGAATATCCAACTTATATGAGGGAGCGTATGACATGTTGTTTTCTTACCTCTTTTTTTAAATTCTGATCAGTAGATAAATAGTTGAGCAGGTCTGGTCTACCTGTGGCTTCTGATTGTTGGTACAAATTGATAAATCTGATTGCTGGCTGAAAATCTGCACACTCGACCTCTTGCTTCAAGACGTAAAGAAGTTTATGAAATGTCCGTACTCCTTGCTTTGTACTTCAGTTACTCACGTTTGGTCAAATATAAATATGATAAGGACTGTTTACGGAAATATGAAAATCGAATTTCGTGTAGCTCGCGCTACCACTGATAAATCTGAGATACACGAAAAAATCCGGAAGATGCTTATCAGTGCTAGAAATATATCACACCAATAATTACTGAAACTAGGCAGACATCAGCCTAACAATGGGTCAATATATACTGCTTGAAAATCTCTGCCGATTGATACATTCTTATACGAACATTTCAAGGAGAAATATCATTTGTACCCTAATGTGTTAAGCAAGAGCCTATATTGTTTTCTTGCTTGCTCATTAGTGCGAAAGTGCCTTCCGCCGCAAATTCAGGGGAAGAAAAAGACGAAAAAATGGGAGAGAAAAAAAATATCAAACAGTGGAAACAATATTCAAAAAATTCGCCGGAGTCTGAACTGCAACTTTTCCCATCCATATCATATCCCAAGATGTCCCTTGCAATTTATATACACAGTCAACTCTCTGGATCGCCAGTAATTTTGCTTATAATTATCTATCTACTAGTACTAGTGTCCAGGCATACTTTGTTTCTGGACAGACCTTAAATCAGAAAACAATTTTTGCTTTCCTGGTGGACGATATACTTTACTTTCTTTTTCTTCTCCACTACCTTTAGAATTACGACTGGTGCCTCTTAATCTACGTTTGCTTGGTTAAATAAGTATGGCGGGAATTCGTAGCTCATCCAGGAAGAATAAAGGCAAGAACAAAAGATTGCAGGAACTCGAAAAGCTGGAGAGTGTGGAAATGGCTGCATTAACTAAGGGGAAAAGAAGCAGGAAACGAAAGGTTTCAGATGATGAAAAAACCAGCATCGCCAATAAGAGATACAGAACGGCAAACGATGCTGGTTGGGCTGAAGAAGCAAAAAAATTAAGAATTACAAGTGACGGTGTTTGCTGCTTACCGTGTGGAACTACAGACCTGAATTATAACGAGGAGGAAGATACAGGACTTATGATTCAATGTGAAAAATGCAAGTTATGGCAACATTCAAAGTGTTTACTTGGTACTGAGGACGACAAGCTGATTCCTGAACATTATATGTGCAATGTGTGCGATGCAGAAAATCCAAAATATGCCAGCCTAGAGCTTAAGTTGACATGGAGTGGATATATTGATCTGATGAGGAAAGGAAAGCGTATGAAGAAGGAAGATTATATTTTGGAGGAAGAGGAAACACCTTTAAAGAAGGAGAAAAAGGAAAATGGGGAGGATAACGATGAAGAAAAGAATGGTGAAGAGAAGACTGATGGAGAAATTATTGATAACGAAAAGATTGGTGAGGAAAAGATTGATAACGAAAAGAAGATTGAGGAGATGAAGGGAGAGAAAAAAGAAGAAGAGAAAAAAGAGGCAGATGCTGATAATATAAGTGCTGATAATTCTAAAACGAACGTCCGTGTAGAAAAACTCGAGGATAGTAAAGAAGAAGGTGATGTTTCTGAAAGTATAGAAAAAGCAACTGATGCTGAAAAAGACGATGCTGACTATGTTGATACGCCAGATGAAACACCAAAAAAGAAGAATGTGACAAAAGAGCCGGCCGATAAGTCGAAGCCGCAAGCAAGAAAGGAGAAAGACAAGAACTCTGCAGTTAAAAATTCTTCAGTCTTGGATAGAATCACGAAAACAAGATCTTCTGTGACTCAGCAGTTTGCAAGAAAGTTCAAAGCAAAGCTTGAGACACTCAGTAAGGATTTACAGAATGAAGGAAATCCTGATAAGTGGGCAAAGAACTTGGAAGAAGAGCTTTATAATGCATTTCCAGCAGCGGCCGGAAATAGAGGATTGGATGAGTATGTGAAAAGATCGCGGACATTGATATTTAACCTCGGGAAAGCAAACCTTATGGATAAGATTGTGAAGAACGGGTTCAACTTTGCGTCGATCGTCCGTCTTACACCCGAAGAGATGATGAGAGACGATTATAAGGAGCTTGCGAATGAGGTGAAGAAGCAATCCATGAACCAGACAATTCTTCCTGATACAAATGAAAGAGTTAGAATACGCAGAACTCATCGTGGTGAGGAAATTGTTGAAACTGATGAGTTTGGTAAGAAATCGGTAGAAGATGCTCGTTTAGAAGAGATCGAGAATCTACGGGAGGAAAGAGAACGCAAGTTGAAGGCTAAAAAGGAAAAGGAGTTGGAGACTGTTGGTATGTTGGGTGTTATGAATGGTAATGGGGAAGAAGATGACAGTGTGCAAAGAAAGAAAGTTCCTCAAAGTGTCGCCTTTTCGATCCCCATGACCGGCAATTTTGAGGATGAAGATGAGAGTCAGTTCACTGTTGATGATGGACTTCAGAAGGGGAAATCTTCCGGAGACGCTGATGAGATTGATGATGATGATGAGTTCAACAAGATTTTAGAAGGTGTTAGTGCCAAGCCTGATATGCATGAGGGAAAAAGTGGGAAGGAGAGAGATGATAACGATACAAAGGAAAGTGATAAGGGCAGTGCGAAGGATGAAGCAAACGAGAGCAAAAAAGGTGAAGAAGAAGAGAGTGTTGATGATAATGATGATTATGACTACGATCCACTCGATACAATTACAGTTGACCCCACAATTTGGACGGGAAAACTTGAATTCCCTGGTGCTGGAATCATCACCACCAAGGCTCTGTTTAAATGCAGCACAGCAACCGAAAAGCACAAAGGAAATCTAGTTTCCAAGGCCAAAAAGATGTTGGCAGAGATGAAATCGGGCTCAAACGGATTGTTCAACGCTGGAAGACTTTCAATGTCTACGGCAGACGATTATCTTACGAAGGTGATTCAATCAAGAGATTTCTACATGGATGAACTCGTTCCATACACGGACGAAGATATATCACCCGTCGAAACACAGGCAAACATTTTTACCTTCATGAGAGTCTGGAACTACTTTCATTCTCTGAGAAAGTTTGGAGTTCTGGACGGTAGACCTGAGTACGTTAAAGATTGCTACATAGTTTGTCTATCACGTGATGAGACGTTGAATGGCTTCAAAGTTCCATCTTTCCTGGACTTTTTCGACAGAGACAAACTTTTCCGGAAGCTGGAGAAAGAGAAGGAAAACGAGCCAGAGGAGGAGTATGAAGCTAACGATAAGAAGATGTTTATCGTGTTTGTCGCTAGGAAGAATTTGGACTATATCTTGGAGTCTAAGAAAGAATCGTTTAATGAGCCTCTTGCTTCCATTATGGATCAGTTAGCTTCTTGAACCTGTGCTATTAGTGTATTATCTTCTGTGTATATATGTGTATGCCTCTGCTTGGTGCGTTAAGTCGCATCACTTTACTTTTTAATGACATGATTATGAATTGTGACGGGAGCTGGTAAATTCTTTGATGATGTGCAATTTGCTTTGCGATGAGACCAGGACCGACAGTTATAACATAAGCAATATGTTAATGTACTTCAATATATATTTTCCAAGTTTTAATTGGAACGACCGTAGTACTATTACCGAGAGATTATATAAACATCAACACTTCGTACTACAAAACATCTCTAGATTCAGATTTTAGATTAATTTGCAAGGCCCGTAAAACCCGGCAAGAACACAAAAGTGGTTGTTATGTATTATGAACCATTAAAAACACACAAGGCTACATATAAAATTCGTGATTTATACAAAACCTCGCTTAAGCCTTAGCCAAAGCCTTCTTGACAGCGTAGTTTCTCTGCTTCTTCAAAACCATAACCTGGAATCTCTCAAAGTCTGTAAGCTGTGCTCTTCTCTCCTTACGAGCAATCTTCTTAGCCCATGAGGTCTTCTTCCATTTTCCGTCAATATCAGCAGCCTTCCACTTCTTCTCCACAGTGGCAGTTCTGGATCCTCTTGAAAGATCAGCCAAGACCAATGGGGTCAAGGTAATCTTGCTGAAGCCAATAGCCTGTCTTTGGATGTGTGGACCGTCGATCAAAGCCTAAAAGTAAAGAATGATAATAGTTAGTATGTCTGTTCCAATGTATTATTGGAATGTATTCATTCCCATCTTCGTATTCTCTGTTTGTGTGCTGTACATTTTCAAATTTTCAATGTCTGCTGCTTCCTGTTCTGAATCGTCTGCGAGCTAAGTACTCTTCACTTTTATTTACCCTGTTGATAGTTTTATTTCATCCACAATGATACTAACATGTCAATCCATTCTTTCAACAAATATGGTCATATTCCGACTGCCTAGTATTCCACCAAAATGATGCTCAAAGCCTTTGCTGAACTAAAGCTGCTCTTATCCTTGTCACAGTAATATTACCTCTGAAAAAAGTTTTCATCAAAATTCTTTATTGATTCTTCCATATTGATACTGCATTTCAACAAAGACAACCTTCCCGTTGATGTTCCATTTTTCAAAATGTGGTTCAAACGTATGTACAGACTCAAAGCTCATCCAAATTGCTGTTACTTACTCTCTTCTGGTCAATAATCTCAACTATAACAGCGAGTTTCTTCTCAGCCAAAACAACTCTTCCAACCTGGACCAATCTCCAGGTGGTGGTCTTAACGTTAGTTTCAGTAGCCATTTCGATTATTGTGTGAATGGGTTATTGATAATAGACTCTCCTGCAAAGGTTCGTTCTCTTGAAGCGAATAAGGTGTTTAGTCTTGTATTGGTGTAGAATCTCGCTTTCCTATCTGTTCAGCGCTCGAAACTTTTACTCTCACTAACCTAAAAAAAATTGAAAAATAGAGGAAAAAAAAATTGGCCTGAGATTTCGCTGGATACGCGGCAAGAAAAAAAAAGCTGTCACGCTCGTTGTTTTTTTAACTAAATTTCCAGGACCTGAATTGCGTGGAGGTGTAAGGTGTGATCTGTCTTGAAAACGTTACTCAACACGTGATTTGCATGAAATGGTAAATAAGTAACAGTATACACCATAAATAGAGGCTAGATACCCGATATGTAGAACATGGGACTAAAGTATATGATTTTACATCCTAAATACATCTTTAGTGCCTCTAAATTATATTATTCAATTAAGGTAACTGTGTATATGGTTGCAGTCATTTTATGTTAACCTGGAGAAAAGACAAGACGGCCAATCGACGTTTCACTTTACATTTACGCGTCGATGTAAAATAATCGTCGATCGTCCAAATACGACAAGTCATCTTTTCCTGGCGTAAACAAGAACGGCAAAAAGATGAACTGAACTTCAGAACATTTGTACAATACAGATTGTTCAAAGTGTATTCATAAAAGAAATTTGACTCAAAAGACACCTATCTCTAGTTTGACTAATATGTCGAGGGCATCGCAATTAGAACAAGAAAATGACCAGCAGTTCCACATGCTAGCCAATAAGATCTCGACTTTCAAAGATATCGCCAATGAGATCAATGGATATGCACAAGAGGATTCTACGACATTAAACACAATGTCAGGAACAATGACAAGGCTTTCTGATGAGATAAAGCATGGTGCACATAAATTAAAGAGAGTCGTGAATTCGAACCCGAAAATGACCAGAATGGTTGCCATTGGTGTTGGAGTTTTTATTGTGCTATACATTACATTCAACCACTTTGTGTGAAGACGATAGCATATGTCTTGAAGCATATTTTCCTGCCCATATGGTTTCAATCAAAAATGTGCGGGTAGGATTTCGAGTTCTGTGCAGTTTACTTTCATGCTTGTTTGCATATGCTTTCTTATGCTCTTATTTCGACCTCCAGTGTGAGGTAGATCACCAACTGAGGGATCTGAGAAATCTTTTCTACGCTTATTGCCTTAATGAATGTACCTAATTAAATGTTTTATTCTTATTTAATCTACCCGCATATAGCTTTAATGCAGACTGTTCATTTCCTCCCCTCTGCAGCATCCTGACCGAGTTTATATGTACGGATGGATTTTCCCCATTGAACTTTAGACCGGTTGATTGGCAACTGTCTCCGTAAGTTTTTGAATTGGTGCTCGTTTAATGCAACAAAGTTTTTGAGCAGCGCCTTCTCGAACTCATCTTCCAGCTTGGAAATGGTCTCCACGATATTATCAACGTTAATATTAGTTTCGTGTATGCGCTTACCCGTATTTAACGCCACATTTCCGTCCTCGTAGTAATGCACTTTCACAGTAATTTCTCCAGTTAACTCGCCATTTCCCTTGTCTAACTTGTAAAAAGATTGCCAACGTCCATTGTAAAAGTTGGCATCGTTAAGATTCTCGTCCACAATTATAATGTAAACAATGTTTGCGTTTTCTCCGTCCTGTATTGCCATTCCTTTATAAAAGGTAGGGAAGTGCTGCAAAGCGTAATCGCATATCTTCTCATTGAGAGCATTGATTTCCGCATTTTCTTCCATGCCGTTTTCCTCTATATCTATCACTTTTAGTTGATCAAAGTCATAATCAAACTTCAATTTTAAAAGTGGGTCATAATACTTGAGTCCGGACTTGTTGTACTTCGAAATAATTCCGAAATCCTTATCCGTGAGCTTCACCAACTTGTAGTTCTTATTAAGATGATACTGTTTTAAATCTTCCGCAATTACTTTCCTCGAATCATCGTTGTTCAAAATTGTTTTAATATCTTTTTGAAGAGGTGCCGCACTTCCTGGTGGTGCATCCTCAATCATTGACCGTATGATCCCCTGAAGGGATGTTGTGTCAGTCATTTTTATGCTTTTATAATTTAATTATTGATTTGGCCAATACAATTGTGATATTCTGCAATCAGATATATATTAATTGTTCCATCCAGTAAAAAGTTTAAATAATCACAGGCAACAGTAAATACCAGCGGAAGGGGAAAAATAAAATAAAAGTAAAATTGTGGAATGCCACCCATTTAATTGTATTACGTAAGCTTTCTTGCTACCGATGCTCCTTTCTTAACGTAGTTTTCGGATTTGAAGCTGTACCTATATTTGGGTAGATGCTAATAGAGTGATGCTTCTGTTGAGGCTTAATTAAGAGCATATTGAAAAAAAAACGTATTCATGTGTGTCCAAATCAAGGTTTTTATCCGAAAGCCCACATAAAGTCACAACTTGTATGTAATTCAGAATCCGTTAGGTCCATTTGAAGTGAAAGCTTTCATTGAGCACCAATATGAGTGACAAAATGTGGTGAACATCGCCAATTCATTGTAATAAAATTCTGTGAATGAGTAATTCTACAAATTCCATCTTCAAGAGCAACCACATGAAATTGGTAAGCGATGTTTTTTCATTTGGGGACTCGTGTTATATTTCAATTCTCAACTACGGCGACAAAGCAATACAAAAAGATTTGTATCACCTGAACATTATTATAATATTAATGGATAATCCCTATAGAGCTTTTTTTTTCATTTGGGTATCATTTCGCATCTAGTCGGGCTGTACGAGAGAAACGGAAAAAGGAAAAAATAATATGTCATTCAAAGAATAAAATGAAAAGCCGCTTAGTAAAGAGGAGAAAACTCAAAGGAAAAAATAGATATAGTTTGGAAGGAAAAAGTGTCAAATTAATGAGAAGCCTATATATTTCGATGGTTCAACGATCCAACAATGTTATTGTCGTAAGCGGCTTATGTGTTCGGATATCATGACAAACAAGTTCAGATAATGTAAATGTAAAAAGGTTGCATTTTGTTTGAATAAAACAGTGCAATAGTAAACATATTCTTATTATGTATGCATTCGCTGTCCATTACTGGTTCGGGCGAGTATGATGTGATGTGACCAAAAATAATTTCAGTCAAATGAATCACTCTTCCTTCCTAGCATCTCCCGAAATCGTCCTACTATAAGCACTACACTTTCTCTTTTTCCCTTTTATTTTTTTTTTCATGTGCCACTACCCAGTTCCACACCAGCACGAATTCTATTATGTTTTTTGTATTTTTTTTTTCTATTACTACCAACAAATAATATTTTAAACGCCCTGTATTTTTTCCTTTGTTCCACATTTTCAAATCTTCTCTGCAAAAACCTCAACTACCGAGAACAATCGAATACCAGGGGGGAAAAGGTCCAAGTAATTAGCATTGTTCTAATTAACAAATAACTCTATTCCTGAGAAAATCATTGTTGAAAGCCTTTCTTTTATCTTTATTCTGTTCTCTATCTTAGTTATAGTTCTTTCCGACGTTACCAATGTAGGAAGAAGACTTGCAAAAAAGAATATTTCATCTTTAGGTCCATGCACATCAATGACGGAATGTGTTCTTCCATTGAGCATTCAACAATTGTTATTTTATCTACTACATACTTTATTTATCTATTAACCAAGGAACTATCGCAGCGGTACCCTCAATTAAATAAACCACGAGTATGAATATGAATATATTATTGATTTCAATGTCAATACCCAACCAATTTTTTATGAAAGCCCGACAATTTTGATAGCTCAGTAAATTGTACAATGTGCATCACGTACAAGTAGTCGAAGCTCGTGTTTCATACTGTTGACCTTGTCAAATATCCCACGAATAAGTATATTTTACCACTTAACACATGTGACTTGAAGAACATTATTATTATTTTTTTTTTTTCATTCGAGCACATTCGAGATTCTCCCATCGGTAGAGCTACATGTAGTTAGCTCAGACCTTCGGTATCGTATTGACATTACGATCATTATCTTGTCTAATGTTAGAATATCTGTACCCTAGAAATGAACACATTGTGTGTGCCCTTGCAGATGGTCTACCTTAAAACACAGTTGTGTCATTATTAACTATTCGGAGATAGGTGATATGTGCATTGCTTTGGATACATTATAGAAATTAATTAATTTTATTTTTTGTTTCATTTTATTTTAATTTTTTTGATTTTATTTTATTTTTCCACCTCCTTTCTCCTTCACTTTCCATATCTAATTCTTGTTTTATTTTATCTGATTATCATCATTTTTAATTTGATTGATTTGATGCCATATTTAATTCTGCTCTGATTACGTTCCTTCAACTCCTCCATTCCTCAGCGCTATCCTTATCTACAATCTGCTTGTCCAAAGCCACACATACCCGCCTATAAATTTTATTTTGTAGATCTAGAATCGCGAAATTTCCGCTATCAATCGTCGAGCTTGCTAATCGTATTTCTTTCACTATCAACTTCAACATATTTCTAGTGATTCATTTAAAGCAAGTATGGCCCACCATATGGTATGATGATATCATTTTGTCCCTTTTCATTTATTTTTTTTTCATTTTATTTCACTTCATAGTATCTCATATCCTTCGTTTTCTGTACAGTTGAAGATTGCAAATGTTTCATTCCTTAGCAATCATTTCGTACAAATGCCTTCAACTCGTTTCATAATACCTTTTTTTAACTACTTGCCGAGTTCCGACCTATCCGTGCTCCATATTAAAGGCTTATTCGTTTATTTTGCCTGCCATTGATATTTCCCCACTACTTTTCCGGGTCTTCCCCATTTACACTCTTTTAACATTTGCTTCCATCGGAGGCAACTTTCTTCCATCCCGAAATTTGTATCTATCTATCTGACTCCATGTACATTCGGAAATCCACCTTTCCTTTCTATTGTTAGCCGTGACTATTCTTCCATTCAAATTTTCCAGCCTCACAATTCTTCTCCATTTCGACATGTGTGTGCGGCTGTGCGAGCTCGCCACTACTTTTTTTTAATCCAATTTTCTTTTTCTTTTTTTTTCTTACTTCATAGTTATTGAGTAATTAGTTGATTGACTATTGATTAAGTTGTGTTCTTTCACTAATCTTGCTATTCTTTGATTGTTAATGTCTTATTGTACTCTCTATCTTTTACCTTGTGCTTTCAACTCCATGATTTTACTCTACCCACCTTGTAATTACCATTCTTTTTTTAATTTTGTTTTACTTTTCCTTTTTTATTTTTTATTTTCGGCTACCCTTAATCTATTGGCTTTTTATTTATATCTCTCGTACTCCCAAATTATTATTATTTCCTCTTTTCATTTTCGGTCAACTTCGTCTTCGAAGCCGAATCCAAACGATTTTCATACCTCCAATATATATCACCCGCCCCTACTTGAATCATCCGCTTCACTCCTTTCGTACTTCCTCTGAATAAAATATTTTTATCGGCTAGTATCGGATTAAGCGCTAAGCAAAAACTACCTTCACTCATATTCACCGTCTGTTTGTTATCACCAAGCGATCGGAGAACTTTCAACACACTTTTCTTCTCCCGCTTTTTACTTTCGCCGGCATACACATACGCAGCACTCAAAATCAATATCTCTGCCTGTTGACCAAATTCACCGTCTCTGAAAAACAGTTTCTGCTCTTCACTTCAACTTGATACCTCATAAACTAAAGTACTCGACAGAATGGCTTCCACACTTGAGAATTTGAGCATCGGTGCTACGCCCGGAAACGGTGTGGCATCTGTTCAACAACAGAAAAACCATCAAAATCAGCAAAATCAGCAACAGCAAAATCAAAATCAACAGCCAGACTTCCTTTCAAACACTAACTGGCTAAATCAGCTTTCGGGAGACCTCTTGGACAGTTTCCCTCTCGATAATATAGAATCCATGGGATCTTCTTCTTCAACTCTGTCAGAGCGCCCGGCAGACTTCAATTCTCCCGTCTTCCCATTGGCTGCTTCTTGTTATGGTGCAATTGCCGCCTCTCCATCCATACCAGAATCTTCAAGAATCAGCGAAAAAATCGGCACTCCGGACTATATCGTGTCCAAGCCATCAGCCAATCAAACTCTAAACAGCTCTTTTGACTTCTCGCCCGATGCTAATGCCACCGTCCAGACCGGCGACAGTTATATACCTTCGTCGGCTGCACAGCCCGCATTCTACCAGGATCTCTTTTCTTCACTTTCCGATAACTCGTCTGCCGAATTCGACACCGTCAAGACCATCAACCCAGCCATGTCTGTTATAAGGAAGTCGCCAGTGTTGAAATCGCAGTCTGTGTCAAAGATGATCGACCCGACTCTGACGATGTCGACGCCCCCGGAGTCGTACCAGCCGTCATTTGCGTCGATCGACTCGTCATTCGACGTTTCACCCCTCACGTCGTTCGACCCGCAGCCTCCATCTTCGGCTGCATCTTCGATCTCGTCCTCACCATCCATTTTTTACAACTCTGCCAGAAGTTCGATCACGTCTGCATCGACCTCCTCGGCTAACTCCGGTCTTGGTTTGCGTACGCCCAACTTCAAAAGCCCAACAGTCCAGGCCACTGCTCCAATTTCATCATCCACTGCCACAAATTCCAACAGGAACCCATCTGTGGTTGCCGTGAAAAATCGCCACGGTGTCCATTGCATCAACGGGAAAAGAGTTAGCGACTCCAGAATGTCGCTGGTACAGTTGGCCATTGTTTTGGGACTCGGCGAAAATACAGCTGAGGCCTCAATGAGAGAAAAGCAGATCTTGTCGATTCTCAAAGACGAGCTCGGCTTCCCTCTCGGACGGAAAACTTGGATCCGAGACACCCCGGCTGAGGAAAGAGACCAATTGATGGATGCACTTCTGGTTAGAGTGGAGCAAAAGTATCACTATGGTTATGATAGAGACTCTCTTGGTGTTGTTGTTAGACGTGCCAGCTATTATTTGATGCAAGGCCGTCTAAGAAGAGAGAGGCGCATCAACAAAAAGAGAAACTCCATCTCGCAGTCTTCCATCAAGAGGAAGAAACGTAAGTCTGTTGAACTTGCAGTGGCTCCTGCATCTTCCTAATTTGGACTTCACCCTTATCCTGAGCATCGAACCATTAAGCCGTTGCCTTTTTTTCTGTTGCATAATTGTTCTCTGTCTTTTCTTTCTTGCTTTTTCATTTAATTTCTGCCCGGTTATCTTCTGAAGACTCTTTTTTCTCCTCTCATGTTTGTCTCTGGCTTCTTATCTCATTCACATTTTACCCTTCGTCTTTTGCTGTCAGTCGGATTAACTCATTGCTAAATCGTTTATTATTGACTTTATTTGTGTACATTTAAGTCGAGTTCTTCTTTTTTTTGTTTATGGTCATGGTTGTTGTCTTTTTCTTTCCCTTTTTTCTCTATATCCTTATCTTTTGATTTTCGTTCCGATAATGGCATTGATCGAAATTCATTCCTTGCCCTGTTTTAGTATGTCTTTTTTCCGTTTTTCTGTTTTGTTTTTGTCTAATTCCTGCGCCGGAATATATATGCTTCGAATGGATTGTTTTAGTATTCAACGATAGTTTAGGTAGCACAGTATGAGATAAGGGAACGGCGGATTATGTAAGTCTAGCACCTCAATATTTTTTTTCACGGTATCTTTCTTTTTTCTTCTTTTTCATCCTTCATTTTTCATCTTCGATTTTATCATATTACTAGCACCTTTGATGTTCCAAAAGATCACTTCAGTTCTCTTTAATATGATTTTCGTTTATTTACAGTAGACGCAGTTGTTTTCCCAGGTGTACGCTTGCTTTATTTGTAATCATTGCAATCTGAAGCTACTTCCCCTCCTATATCAAGCCATTCTTTCAACATGCCGCTCAATTACTCGCAAGATGATATGGAGGATTATGCCAATGAAAACGATTCTGATGAGCAGTTCAATGAGGATAATTTGAATGATGAGGACTATAATACTCTTTATGAATTATTCCCAAAGGTCAAAGAGCAAACAGATGGCAAGTACAGAAATTTGGACGATCAGAAAATCAAGGAGTTACTCTGGATGAACTATTTCAGCATTGATGATACCATAGAAGAGATCAAAAGATCATATAAGAGTAAGTATATTCTATTTTTACTGAAAGTAATAACTTGGTGGTGGGTAAATCATGAAAACTACAGAGAATTGGCGAACATGGCGTTTCAGACAGTAGAGATTGCTGTTTAGTGCACCCTTTTTTACTGTGCTATTCTTCCAACCTAACTTTCTCTGCACGCGGTTTCTTGCTTTTAATTTTTTTTTTTCAGCTGCTCACACCTTTTTTTTCTTTCCTGTTTCTCGAGCTATGATGAATGAAGGCCACATGTTTTTACTGAATTTCATTTATCCTTTTCAAAAGCAGGAGTCCACTGGTATATTTTACCCAATTTCACAAAGATCAATCTCCTAAGTTTTAAGGCAATCGAATTCAGATAGAGGCAAGCGAAAAATGCTGCCGAGACACGATTCCCATAATCAAAGTTTTCCTTCTAGAAGAAAAGGTGGGCTTTCGGCCCTGTTAAAGGAAAGGCAAAAACGCTTACAGAATGATAATGGTGAAGGCGGTGCTAAAGCCACTGGTTTAGCTGCACTGATATCCAATAGACATGTAGAAAAAGACGAGACTAGAATACCAAAATCTGCCCTTGAAAGATTGCAGTTACGATTACGTGAAAGAAGAGCAATGAAGGAGAAATCAGATGGAGGTGAGCCAAATCTGAAAAGTGAAGGTCAAAAACTTCCCCAAAAGGGTTTGAAGGGTCTTCTGAGTCCTCAAAATGTAAAAAATGCACGTTCCAGTATTGGAATTAATCGACTCAAAAGGAATAGGTCCCCGTCTGCAGATGGCAAACCGAAAAAGCATGTTATTCAAGCACAAAACACGAAGGATATTGCAGTTTTTGTCTCATCCTCATTTGATGCAGGTCATTCAATGAACAAGTACATTGATTATAGTTCGGATAGCAACTCTCTGCTTACAAAAATTGTCTTTCCAAGCAGACATGATAAAAACAAGCATGAGGCAAGAAGAAAACGTCAAAAGCTCGAGACACAGTTGGATGTGTTCAAAATATTTACTAACAACACGTTAATAGGGAAAAAAGTGGCAAGCAACTTTGCCAAACCAAGTCCGGATGAAGTTCACAACGAAGTTTCACAGGTTACAAAAGGTGTTTCCCAACTGAAGGTTGCGGAAGAGAAAAATAACAGGAGCCTGAAAAAAGTGAATGCCACTAAGCCGAAGACCAAGATTAATATTCAAAAGGCAATTGCGCAGAAGGCCAAGAAGCCAAACTTATCCTTTATCATGATTGGTCATGTTGATAGTGGTAAGTCCACTATGATTGGCAGGCTTTTATACGATTTGCATATTGTTGATTCTAAAGTGATGCATAAGCTAACGCAGGAAAGTGAGCGAATAGGAAAGCCATCTTTCTCGCTTGCTTGGGTTATGGATCAGACTCCTGAGGAAAGAGAAAGAGGAGTTACAGTTGATATCTGTGAGACGCAATTTGAAACAGACAAAGGCAGATATACAGTGATAGATTCGCCTGGTCACAAGGATTATGTTCCACAGATGATTAATGGTGTCACGCAGGCCGATATAGCAGTGATGATTGTTGATATTGCATCGTTTAAGTCTGGATTTGGTGATAATGGCCAGACCAAGGAGCATTTGACGATTGCCAAGAGTCTTGGCATTGATAATTGTATTATATGTATCAACAAGATGGATTCAATAGGCTGGGATAAGGAAATGTTCGACTCAGTCAAGGGTGAGTTGGATGATTTTCTAATGGAAGATCTTCATTTCAAGCCAGCCAACTTGAAATTTGTGCCAACCAGTGGATATCTTGGAGATAACATTGTCAAAAGGTCACAGAATTGTTCCTGGTACAATGGAAAAGTGCTAATGGAGTTGCTCGAAGATGCCAATGCAAGCATCAAAGAGGTTGTTGATAAAAAGTCGGAATTTGTCATGACTGTTAATGATTTGCAGAAAGGAGGGCGTGAGGGAGAACTTACCATTGGTGGTCGGATACATTCTGGAACTATTCAACCAGGAGAAACCATTGTGATATCACCAACTAACGAAAGTGGTGTTGTTGATGGAATAACTGTCACCTCTACTCCTGTTGGAACGTTCAAAATGCAAAAGAAGACTGCTCAGTTGGCCATTAGAAGTGAGTTCGTGGATTTGAAGTTGAAGAAGGTTGAAAATTCTGATGATATTCTCATCGGAGATGTGGCTACAAAACCTGGGCATTATATAAAGCCGGTGAAGGAGTTTAAGTGTGACATAAATTGTTTCAATTTGAATAGGCCTCTTTTAGTTGGAACTCCATTCATACTTTTTAGAGGAAACATCTCGATCCCTTGCAGACTTAAAAGTATCGATTACGTCGTGACAGCAAGTGGAAAAATGAATAAGAAGAGAAAGCATTTGGCATCATCTAGTAGTGGACTTGTCAATATTGAAGTTCTTGATCGTTCTATCCCCATGTTCACTTTTAAGCAAGATACAAAGCTGGGAAGAGTTGTTCTTAGAAGAGATGGAAAGACAATTGGAGCAGGCAAGGTGGTAGGTTTAGTTACTCACAAGACTGAGTAAATGCATTAATGGTGAAATGATTTTAGCTTTGTCTATCGTTGTACAAATATGTGCCTGATTACTTAATATCCACAATCCTTCAACCACGTAATTATCTATCAGTCATTACATTATAATATATAGTCTATGATCAACAAAAGTACGGCCATAAAAATAATCATCGCGCTTAAATTTCTGCCGGAGTTCTTATTTCTATCATTAGCCTTGACTAATTGCTTGTTTCCCAATTTCATGTTCGACATTATATCGTCTTGGTACCCCGATAGCGTATTTATCGATTGGTTCTGAAGGTTTAACTGGAGCGAAATCTCGTTGATCATTGATGAAATATCCACTGCTGAAGTTTCCATCTGTTCCACTGACTTTAGATGCTCATCTTTTAGTTGTAATTGCAAGTCTTCGTTCTCTTTTGACAACTGCTGAAGTTGTTGAGTAGGAAGTGTTTTTTGAAGATTGTCGTATTCCACCGTATTTGTATTATCATCCTGTTGAATTGTTTTGTCAAAAATCATGTTTTCTTTACCATTATTACTTGTGTATCCGTTTGGAATTCTGGAGTTTCGAGTATTTATCTCTTGTGTATCAGATCCAAAGTACTCTGTGTTCGTCGATAAATATGATTTGTCGTGTTCATTTTTACGTTGCATTCGTGTAGTGTATAATGAAACGAAAAAATCTGAGAGCTTTGTTAGCCTCAAACCTAGTGATTTGACAACATTCGATCTCATTTTTGCCACCGTGTCCAAGTCCATCTGCATTTTTTGTCCGTACTTGCCCATTGAAGCCAAATTAAGACCGATTTCTTTAACCGAAACTCCACTAGTAACGTACATCTGCTTATTTAGTTCAGTGGAAGTCCTCTTAAGTGTATCCACCTTTCTATTTAACCCGTTTATTTGAGCTTTTAGTGTCAAATCTAGGCGATCCTTCGCTTCCTCATCCATTTTTCTCGAATTCCAAAGAAGATACTCCGACTTCACCGAATTCAAGAAACGTACTATTTCATCGATAACTTTTGCCGTAGAAATGGAGTCCTGAACAAAGGTTCCAGACATATCAAACTGGCTCTTTTGTTTCGTATTAACTCCGTGTAATTTTTCATCATGTCGGCTTTTCTGTTGGGTCGAACTCTGTGAATCTGCTTTTAAACCTTCTTCATATATTCCTATACATGTTCTGAAAAAAGGTGTTCTGTCCATCTTTTGTTAACAGTTTTAGCCATGAAATTTTGACCGCTCAATTCCCTAATTAATCAGATACGTTTGAGTGAAATTTGGATGATGTGTCAGTAGATATTGATCTACTCCATGTATAACGACACGATATGATAACAAGCTTTTATAAGTTTTGCTTTATTATAACTGATATTTTCTAGCTCTGTCTGAATGTTGCGGGCAAAATATCTTATATAATGTATTGAAGTTTCGAATCGAAGAAAAAGGTGCATATTATCATTATGAATTTGTGTGAGCACCTTATTAAACCTTGGATGGGTAGTATTCAGAACGCGATAAATGAAGAGTAAGGGGGAAAAAAAAATCGGGGCTACAAAAATGTAGAATCAAATATGTGGATTTCTGGACATTGGTTGAATAGAATTTGTTAGTAAAAGAGGCTTATTAGTGAAATTTGTTTGGTGTTTTAAATTCCATTCTTGTTCTACTTCAAAGGGAACGCATCTGCTTTGATTATACGATCCTGCTGTCGTTGTTAGTAGAATCTTTTCAAACTTCAGGAAAATACATATTCATCATACTTTATCTATCTATTGAATGGACGGATTTAACGAAGCGAATGTGTGGGGAAGTGCATCCCCGTTGGATCAATCCACACATGATTCGACCAATGATGTTTCCAATGTTGGTTCAGATTCATTTTTGGGATCCTCCGAAAAGAAGAATGATGATGCTAATGCAATTGGAAATGAAGAGATGAAAGATGACAACTATGTTCAAGATACCAGAATAAATTCAATTGAGCAGCCAAAATTCTCTGAAAATTCCACATCAAGAGATATGGGCTTCCATACACCGGATAGACGTAACAGTGATGTGGATGACTTCAAGATTCAGAATGAGTTGGCCGCAACTATGAGATCGTTAACACTTGATAAAGTTGAAGGTGGACATGACTTTGAAGAGACTCAGACCGATAATGAGATCTTACCAGGTGGTGAACAACAAAATGTAAGCTCAAGCACAGAAAAGAAGAAGCACCTTATGAATACGTTGACATCGAATTCAAACGACGACCTTGGGTTCTTGGATGAAGGTAAAAAGGTTGATCTTACAGTTCCTGCATCAGGTGAGAATCTTTTCGAAGGTCAAAGCGAGGAAAAAGGACCATTAGATATAATAGGGATGGCTGGAGAGACCGGAAGGACTTCCAAAGATGCAGATACTGCTATTGGAGCCTCAAAGCCAAGTGCTGGTTCACTTTCATCTCCAAACAGAAAGACTCTTTTGCTTCGGCCAAGACGTATAAAGAGCAGAAGACGGGGATCATCTTCGAAAGTTGGTGATGCAAGTAAAACGAATGGATCGATTGATCCTTTAGCTGCAGTTCAGCTAAATGCATCACCTTTAAAAAGTAAAGGTGCGAATGATGAGACTCCAGCTGGTGATTTGAGTCCAAGCACCCGTAAGCAGAAGATAATCGCCTCGTTAGACAGGCCATTATTCAATATGGACATGAAGTCCGGTAATTTCAATGGAATTTCCACAACTGGAGCCAATTCAGAACAGGAAATTGCAAAAAAGACGGCGCCTTTGCCAGAACCTCTTGCAGCAAAGTTTGATATCACAGTTGGTGATCCAACAAAAATTGGAGAGCTTACAAGTACGCACATAGTTTACACGATCACAACAAGGACGTCTTCTGGCCTTTTAACCGAACCGGTTACAGAAGTTACTCGTAGATACAAGGATTTCCTATGGTTATACAGGCAGCTGATTAACAATCATCCCGGCTATATCATCCCTCCACCTCCGGAAAAGCAAATTTATGGAAGATTCGATGATAAGTTTATTGAGAGCAGAAGAATAGCATTAGAAACGATGCTCAACAAAATTGCGGGACGTGCAGTTCTCCAAAAGGATGCCGAGTTTATTATATTTTTGCAGAGCAAGCAGTTCGCCGAAGATTCTCACGACAGAGATCAGGTAATACATCATGTTCGAGAAACAGCTCCTGGAGGTGATGCCTCAAACGGTAATAGTGGGGATGAAGACTCTGCGGGAAGTAGAGATGCTTCTAGTTCTGCTGCTCCTATGTCAATGGCTGATGTCATCACTATGGGTGAGACCAGTACCAGTACTGGAGGATTCTTTAGCTCCTTGATTGGTTTGAATATTCCCAAGTACATCGAAACTGATCCATACATGCTTGAAAAGCAATCGTATGTGGAGAATTTAGACGGTCAGTTGCACTCATTATCAAAAAGTCTTGACTACATTTTGGAAAAGAGAGAAGAGTTGATAGCTGCCAAAGGAGAGGTCGTGAAACTAATCTCGAATATGACCGATATCGAGGTCAATAGCGATGTGAGTGAACTATTCGGCAATTTCGAAGAGCTACAAAGCAAAATTCAACAATTACTTGAAAGAACAAATCTGTCGCAGATTATGACGATTGGTGCAACAATCGATGAATATATTCGTGCAATAGGTTCTATTCGGAATTGCTTTGAGAGTAGGTTCAAACTTTGCAACTCTCTTGTTAATGTGGAGTATCAGCAAGAAAAGAAGGCTAAGCAGTTATCGAAGTTGAAGGTCAAGTACCAGAATCAGACGGAGAAAATCAATAAATGTCAAAGAGAGCTCGATCGTCTAGATAAGGCAGTGCAGACTCAATCCAAGTTTCGTGATAAGTACAATGTTCGGTTTAGGAAGGAGCTAGATAGATTTGATGTAGAGAAGGTCAAAGAGTTCAAAAACATGATTGAGATCTATTGGAAGGGATTGGTTGAAAGTCAAAAGGAATTGATCGAGCTTTGGGAAAGCTTTTATGAGAAGTGTGGCTTTGATAAGAGTGACAGTGAGAAAGACGATTGAACATTTTGATGTGTTTTGAATAAGGATTATGATCGAAATTATCAAAAAAAAAATTAAATTTAGTGTATTCAATGAGTTGGTAACAGTGTTGAAGTTTGTACTTGTAATATTTTTATGATAAAGTAAAATGTACAGCTTGCCTAAAAAAAAATCGACGGTGGAATTTACGTCTTGATAAGCGAGAGGAGAGAATTATCAATCCGAAGAAAATTTACATTTCGTCATTATTTTTTGGTCTTATTAAAGCTGTTCGCGCATTGTCTCCACAACACAATACCGTATCTATCACTTTATCTTAAGAAGCAGACAAGCAAATGCATTAAGCAAGGCTGAGCTTTCTTGATAGTTGTTTTCAAAGGTTATTTTCAAAAGCATAATTACGATCCTTAATGATTGAATTGGTTTTTGACCGCTTCTTGAAACACCAAAGAAAAATTCGGAAAGCGTATAATTATCAGCATTTATAATATCATAAAAAGCAGGCTGGCATCCTTGTATATTGACAGCATTCATCATTGGAAATAATGGAAGGCTCACCATTTCAAAGTCATGGCAGCTTTTCAACTGTCAAAATTGGCTTTGTTGTTGTTTTATTCATTCTCTCGTTAGCATCATTTGTTCTCCAAACAGAACTCACAAGTATTCTTTTCATTAAGTATGAGTACGATGATCCATTCTTTGTGATGCTACTTACACACAGTTGCTGGTGGTTGTTATGGCCGATACAATTTGTTTCAGTTGCCCTTTTTAAAACTTTGAAAAGATATCGTTTACATAAAAAAGGTCAAGATGTTTTGCGCGGAAAGCGTTGGAAAGGACTTCGAAGAGCATTCACATCTTCAGTTAAGACCCAACACAGAAATGTTGCGCATACTGCAGAGTTAACAGCTGCAAACAACCATCCAGAATACGTAAACGAGTTTTCTGACCGTGGATTTCGCAGATATACCGACTTTCTACACAGCAATGCACTTCATCATCTACTTAAATCAGCATTATTGCTTTGTTTGGTTCTTAACGTCGCAGGAGCCACATGGTTTGTGGCTATGAAGCTTTCAACTGGAGCAGATGTGACTGCTATATATAACTGTTCGGCTTTTGCGGCATACTGTTTCTCAATCCCAATCCTTCATGACAGTTTTTCATGGGTAAAGATGTCTTCTGTGCTTACCGCCATCTCAGGAGTTATGATTGTTGCTTACGGAGGACAGCAAACTAGGGATGAGACTCGAGAATATCCACACCGGTTTGCCGGAAACGTTATCATTCTTGTAGGTGCCATCTTGTACGGCTTATATGAAGTTTTGTATAAGAGAAAGTGCTGCCCACCCTCAGGAATTGTTAGTGCAAGGCGTGAGGCCACATTCTCCAACTTCACAATGGGTTTAGTTGGTATCAACAGTTGCATTCTACTCTGTACATGTCTTTTCTTTGCTCATCTATTTGGATTTTACAGTGTGAAACTTCCGACAACTACCAAGGCTTGGTGGTTAATCTGGACCTCTGTTTTCAGTAATGCCGTGTTTAGTCTCTCTTTTCTTGGCTTAATGTCACTCACTTCGCCCGTTTTTTCCTCTGTTTCTTCTCTTCTTACAATTTTGCTCGTTGGATTTTCCGAATGGTGGTTTAGAGGAATTGCATTAGGCTGGTATAAAATATTCGGTTATTGTCTTGTTATGGTTGGTTTTGCACTGCTGACATACGCATCTTGGTCTGAAATTTCTGAAGAAGACACTGATGATCAGCTTTTGGATACAGATACTGAGTCATCGTATAGCACGTTGCCTGGAACGGAGTCTGGTGGCTTTGGAATACAATAGACAGATTTGATTGTTGTGATCACGTGATTTGTTTTGCATAACTTTAGATAAATATTGACTATGAAATAACCAAATGTAGCTGGGATATTGTAAAGATGACTTCCAATAAGGTCATCTTTTTGCCAACTTTTCTCTGCAGGCTTAAGCTTTAGTTTCTGTAACTCAAATTACATTTTAATGAAAGTCTAATCTTATGGCTCTTTAGTGCATTCGCACCTGTGTTCTCCCTTTCGAATCTCACTATCAGCACTTTCCTTCAGTATTTTTTCGTCGATGAAATTTCGTATGCCAAATTTTTTTCGTGAAAAAGGTGAAAAAAATAATGTACGAATACGAACCGAATAAGATGAGTCTTTGATTATCCATTTCTTAAGTAAAGGGCCGAAATCAATAAATTCAAGCAAGCAATGTCGGAAACAAAACCAGAAGAACCTAAAGTTGAAGCAGAGCAGAAAATCACCCCTTGGGAAGTCGAAGGTGCAGTTGTGAATGGTGAGGCTGTCGCTATTGACTATGATAAGCTTATCAAGCAGTTTGGCACAAAAAGAATCACCCAGGAAACATTAGATAGATTTAAGAGAGTCACCGGACGTGAACCACACCATTATCTCAAGAAGGGATTATTTTTTTCTGAGAGAGACTTTAGCAGAATTTTGGATAAGTACGAACATGGAGAGCCTTTCTTCCTATACACTGGACGTGGACCATCGTCAGATTCTATGCATTTAGGACATATGGTTCCATTTATATTCACAAAGTGGTTGCAGGAAGTTTTTGATGTTCCTCTTGTTATTGAGTTGACTGATGATGAAAAGTTCCTTTTCAAGCAGAAGCTTACTCTTGACGATGTCAAAAAGTTTGCCAAAGATAATGCCAAGGATATCATTGCCTGCGGATTTAACCCTAAGAACACTTTCATCTTCTCTGATTTGGAGTACATGAATGCAGCATTTTACGAGACAATTCTTAGAGTCTCTAGACAAATCACTACATCAACTGCCAAAGCCGTGTTTGGATTCCAAGATTCTGACTCTATTGGAAAGATTCACTTTGCTTCGATTCAGATCTCTACTGCTTTCCCATCATCTTTCCCAGACGTTTTGGGACTTCCAGACAAGACTCCTGCACTCATTCCATGTGCTATTGACCAGGATCCATATTTCAGAGTGTGCAGAGATGTTGCAGAAAAGCTTCGTTTCAGTAAGCCTGCATTGATTCACTCGAGGTTTTTCCCAGCTTTGCAAGGACCTACAACTAAGATGAGTGCCTCAAATGCTAACACTGCTATCTTCATGACTGATACTGCCAAACAGATCAAGAAGAAGATTAACAAGTATGCATTCAGTGGTGGTAAGGCCACTTTGGAGGAGCACAGAAAGTACGGTGGAAATCCAGATATTGATGTCGCTTACCAGTATCTTTCATTCTTCAAGGATGATGATGATGAGTTAAAGCGTGTTGCTGATTCTTACAGAAAGGGTGAGCTGCTTTCGGGTGAAATGAAGAAGCTCTGTATTGAGACTCTTCAGAAGTTTGTGAAGGACTTCCAGGAAAGAAGAGCTAAGGTTGATGATAAGGTTCTGGAATCCTTTATGAAGCCTCACAAGTTGGTTTGGGGTGAAAAGGAACGTTTGGTTCCTGCCGTTCCAAGAGAGAAGAAGTCAAAGGGCAAGAAGGAAAGTAAGAAAAATGAGAAGAAGGTTGCCAAGGAGCAGAAAAAGGATGAAAGGAAAGACTGAGTATGGTTTGATGAAAATCACAGTATCCTACATTTACGTCTATTAATGTGTAATAGAAAATATATGTTTTGTTAAAGCGAGATTCTGTATTGTTGTACTATAATACTCAAGAACATTATATAGCATTAAGCTGCTTCATTGATTGTTGGCCTGCTCTTCCGATTTCCTCAAATATATTGGTAATTGTATTAGCATCCACAGAGAACAGTCTTCCAATTTCATTCTTCGCAAACCAGTGTTTCACCTCAGCTTCAACTTTGGAAATTTGCTTCTTTTCGTTCTTTTTGTAGCTGTTGATGTCCTTTTTGACTTTCTTGAGAACCTCTGAATATTGCTTCTTGAGGGAGCGGATCGTAGCTATTTGTTTAGTGGTCATGTTTTCTGAGTGATCATAAATCATGTAGTTCAGCTGCTTTACGCAATCTGTAATGACAAATATCGTATGATTGAAGTTAAAAGTGAGCTGGTTCTTTGGAATTTTAGGATCTGTCTTGATCTCCTCGGATGGTTCAAATATATGTGCTAGCACAGAAAAGTTCCATGTTTCAGCTTCAGTACATGGAATATCACCCACTTTTCCGTATAGATCAAGATATCTCTTGATATAATCCTCGTACAAACTTGAATTGTAATCATATATGAGAAGGTTCATTAAAGTTGTTATGGCCAAATAATCCATGTTGACTTCAGGATTGATCATATCCAATTTTTGGGACACGGTTTTGATTCTTTGATGCACACCACAATCCCAGAATGTCTTTCGATCTCTATTATCGTTTATCTTTTGATCCAGTTCCTTTCCTTCCATTGCATACACCTTATAAAGGCTTTTAAGATCATTTTTTAAAGTTATCTCTATCCTTCGAATATCATCCTGTAATCTACAATTGCGGATTTGCTCATTGGTATTTTGAAGTCTTGTAAATGAGAAGTTTATCCTATTTTCAAACTCAAAAAAGCCCTGGATCTTGCTAAAAGAACCTTGCTTGAAGCCATTTAATATCAATTGTGGAACTTCACGTCCGACGTTATTTGAATAGAATTTAGCGACCTGGAAAAGAATATTGGATTTACTGCTATTCAATTTGGTCTCTAAGGAGGATATTCTTGTACTCAAAATTGTTGATAAAGTGTCCAATTGAACAAATTTCACCTTCAGACTTTCAAACAAACTTTCCGCTCTGTTAACAAGATTAAGTTTGCAATATAGAGCGATAAGCCAAAGCTTTAGGTGGAATTCGTATGGATTCTTCAACAATGCTGATTCCATAATTACAACAATTCGAAGAAGTAAAGTCGGTAAATCGTTTTGAGTGCCCTTGTATTGGCTTAGAAGTGCTTCACAAGCAATAATAGCAAATTCGGAACTTGCAGAAAAGTCAAACTGCTGAAGCTTATCCAGCAATTGCTCTGTAGCTTTATAATAAGTACAGCACTCCTTTATAGTATCAGTGTCATTCAAAAGTTCTGTTTTTTGGTGTAGTTTCAATTTCATGTAATTAACCATTAGAATAAGATCCTTTTCCGTTGCCTTTGACTTCCTAGAGCTAACAGAAACAATTTCTTTCTCATAAATTCTGTCCAATATATCATCAATATTTGATAATTCAGGATGTTCGTCAAGAACACTAACCAAATCTTGGAAGCAACACTTCTTAGAGCCATATTTCGAAATGTACGCCTCAAAAAAATCTGTGGCACGAAGTGTATGGTCAATCTTTGAGAGCTCAAGATAAGCTAATCCCTTATTTCTTCCATCGGGATACTCGTTTATTATTTTGAAGCAATCTCCAGTTTTCCTGATTTCCCCAGCAGCTTTTATAAAGAGCTTCCAGGTATTCCAATCATCCTCCTTTAAATTATCAAGATAATGTCTGCAGGTTTCAAAAAGCTGTTCATATTTTCCGGTTCTATCAAGAACATCCAAATACATTAATTTTAATTGTAGGTCATTTTCCTTCGATAAAATCTCCTCCAGCACGTTTTTGCACTGTTCCTCCTTTCCTGCTAATTTCAAGAGCTCACAGTAAACGAAATATTCCTGAGCATTTTGTGGTTTTGCCTTCTCCACTAGCTTTAATCCTAATAGTGGAAACAGCTTTCTACTTGCTGCAGTAATTCTGGAGCTGCAGCAATTGCATACAAGTACAAAGCCTATTGCCGCATAAAGCTGAGCCATTCTAGCCGAGCTTGGGGAAAACTGATCTCTAGAAGATTTATCAGTTGTCAAAACTTTCGTAAGCATCATAGTCGATTTCTGAACCTGTATAAGATTTCCCGCTTCAACTGAATGAGAAAACCATTCATAAACTAAAGAAGAATTTGGGTGCTTTTTACCGACTGCCTCGAAAGGATCCACCAATGGCACATAGTTGCATAAATCAAACACTTCCGAAATAATTGTGAGTGTCTGGATATCTGTAGGACATCTCGCAAGAAGATCTTCTGCTTCTTTAATGGCCCGCTGCCTAAATTTTGGACCCTGATGTGCCAATACCTGAGATCTTAGACCAAAATAGTACGAACTGTTTGGATGCTCCTTTATTTTTCGATCCACAAGTTGAAGAGCGAGCTTATAATTGCCACAGCTCAATGCATTCTCGATGAATGGATCCGCATACACCATTCTGTTTTCGTTTATAATAATTGGAATTCTGTAAAAATAATCAAAAGTGTTCAGTCTGTACAGCTTTGCTTACAAAAGAGTGGAATGTATGGGACTTTACTGATGATTGGAAACATTGTATCGGCTGAAAAAAAATGGTGCTGAAAAAAAAACGAAATGAAAAGATCCCTCACCGACGTCAATCGACGTCATCATCACTTTTCCCTTGCTCGGAGAAGATTCACTACATCAAAAATTACAATCACGCAGTCTAATGAACATCTTATATACCTTCAATGATTATGTATAAACCATATGCTACTCAGTGCTTACCTCTGTATATATGGTATGCAGAAGCCTGGTCCGTACCAAAAATCAAAGTTTCCGCAATAACAGTGTTCTCTCTTCTGGATGCAGTAAAAACGATAACCTCAGCAATGTCCTCTTGTGTTAAAGGAACGGTATTTGCATACACTTTTGCGGCTCTCTCCTTGTCACCCTTAAATCTTGTAAGTGAGAATTCATCGCTCTCAACATTACCTGGCTCAATCTCGATAATTCTGACCTTGGTGTTAATCAATTCTTCTCTCAACACGTGTGTGAAACTTCTTAAAGCAGCCTTTGTAGCACAATAAATTCCTCCACCTGGGTATGGATTCCTGCCGGCAACAGATCCCAATTGAATGATATCTCCATGGTTTCTCTTCTTCATGTCCTTGACGACGAGTTGCGTAAGCTGGATCATTCCCAAAACATTAGTCTTAAACATGGTCTCGACATCCTTTTCCTCGATTGTACCAATTGGGTCCAAACCCAATGCCTTACCTGCATTATTCACCAACACATCAATGATGGCAAACTCGGTTGGTAAGCTTTTGAGAAAAGGTTCAATCGTATCAATCTTCGAAACATCCAAAACAGCCGGGTACACTTTCAAATTTGGATACTTTTTGGTCAACTCAATTTTCAACACATCCAACTTCTCAAGTCTTCTGGCACAAAGCACGAGCTTAATATTTCCATTAGATGCTTCTGCAAACCCTTCGGCTGTAGCCTTGCCGATACCTGCTGATGCCCCTGTAATAAGGATTGTCTTTCCTGCCAAACGCTTAGCAATGTTTCCAAACATATTTAATAACGGTTGATGGTTATCTACTCTTGATGTGAGATGTGGAATACGATTTTTAAAGAGAAAAATTTTATATCATTTAGAAGAAAGGAACGGTGAAGTTTTGCGGAAAATGTGTGGCTTAAATAATAAAAGCTGTGTTTTTCTTTTATTACGAAGTGGTATTTTTTTTCCGGCAGGTTCCCCGCGAAAGCTTATCAGTTATTCATTAATCCAACCTGGTTGGTAGCTGGTTGGTTGGTCTTTTTCTCGCAACGGCCATTAATAGTATAATCATTAATATATAGCACGATAGTTTCGCGCTTGTTCTTCATATGTATAGAATAACCCAACTACAAAATGATGATTTGTCTTCTTAGATATTTTTTCCAAAAGATGCAAATTGGACCTTCCTTCTCGTTGTTTTATATCTCCGTCGGTGATTTTCTCTGTGAGAATCGGGGTTCGTATCCCGCTGTAATTTTTCATGTAGCCAATGAGCGCTTTTCGTGCAAGTCCTAACATATGTCGTTTGAACAGAGAATATAACTGTATTTAATGCTCTTAGTAAAATTTCGAAGTATGAACTCCGGATAATATTGGAAAGCACGAAAAATCAAAATTTGCAATCGGTTAAGATTTATGTAGCACATTATTCCATTAGTATAAGAATTTTCGACTCTAATAAATTCTTCAAAAAAGCACCTGAAAAGATTTAAATGTGAATATTTATCTATCTTTGAATTTTTGCATGTTATGTTAAAAATGAAGCACGGATTATAGAACAAGATGTTTGATAAGTTTGGGATGATCGGCAACAAGCTTTATGTGCTTCTCCTTTTAGAAATATTTTATTAATCATTCCGATTATCAACAAGCATTCAAATACATATTGCTGAAGTAAAAATTATTTCTCTATTTTTCGTAGGGATAGTGGTACATGTAACAATCTCAACAATTAGTTGTGTATTTTAAAAAGGCATGTGTAGGAAAGAGACAGAAAATTGCATTCAAAGGCAAAACTTAGGACACAGGACTGTGTGTCTCTTTGTTCCTATGAAGTGTCAATCATATCAAATCAAAATTGCAGTTCTAGTATAGCATGCTCATATAGCTTATTATATCGCTTCTGGCAGAAGTATTGTAATCAATGAAAGTGACATTCCAAGAAAATATGTCGGACATATGAGAATATTACCTAGTATTAGGCAATCTATTATTATATGTCATTAGATTCATTTGTTTTGAGATCTGAACTTATTCTAAAGTAACGAAGATTTGGAATAATATCTAATAGAGACAATCCTGAATAAAATGCACTAACTGTGTATGTTAGGGAATCAGCAAAAAAATAATTATGCGCGATCATAATTCTGTTTCTGAGAATTAAATCTTTTTTTTTTTATTATGTATGATTACCTCACTTTATTTTCCTTTTTATTTTTACTTTACTTTACCTCTTTTTATATAAC
>ERZ746981.107-NODE-107-length-70760-cov-729.886889_pt1 | contig 70760 bp, 63 predicted proteins | sample MGYA00374948_ERZ746981 | MGnify/ENA primary metagenome ERZ746981 (study PRJEB28757, sample SAMN06711160) | food metagenome | host: microorganism | place: China:Harbin | collected 2017-01-30 | study: EMG produced TPA metagenomics assembly of the Analysis of...
CTGGCCAGGACCGGACTGCTCGACCGCGTGCGCTTCCGCCCCATGACCCTGCCCGACCGCTTCATCGATCATAACACGCAGGATGCCCAGTATATCGAGGCAGGGCTGGATGCGGCATCGATCGTAAAGACGGCCCTGTCCGCCCTTGGCCTGCCGCAGTCGCGGCAGATGGCCTGAGCACATCCGGGGCCGGTAGCGCTCATGGCAAAACGTCGCGTTGACCAGATGCTGGTGGACCGGGGGCTGGTGGAAACCCGCACCCGGGCACAGGCGCTTATCATGGCGGGGCTGGTCCACACACCGGACCGGCGCATTGCCAAGGCGGGCGAACAGATTGCCGAGGACACGCCGCTTACGCTCAAGGGGCAGGACCATCCGTGGGTCTCACGCGGGGGGATCAAGCTGGCGCATGGGCTGGAGCATTTCGGCCTCTCGCCAGCGGGCCTGACCTGTCTTGATGTCGGGGCCTCGACCGGCGGCTTTACCGATGTGCTGCTGCATGAAGGCGCCGCGAAGGTCTATGCGGTGGATGTGGGCCACGGCCAGCTTGCCTGGAAGCTGCGCAGCAATACCGAACAGGTCGTAGTGCTGGAAAAGTGCAATGCGCGCGCGCTGGACACCACCCTCATCCCCGACCCGATCGGCGCGCTGGTCTGTGACGCAAGCTTCATCGGCCTGCGTACCGTCCTGCCCGCAGGGCTGGACCTGTGCGTACCGGGCGCGTGGGCCATCGCGCTGATCAAGCCGCAGTTCGAGGCCGGGCGTGACGCCGTGGGGGCGAAGGGCGTGGTACGCGACCCGGCGGTGCATGAGGCCGTGTGCGAGATGATCCGCCAATGGTGGGCGGAGCTGCCCGGCTGGACCGTGCTGGGCATAGACCCCAGTCCCATCACCGGGCCGGAAGGCAACCGGGAATTCCTGATCGCCGCCCGCAGGGACGGGTGATCGGCAGTCGCATCCCCTGCCCGCGCTGTGATACACAGGCAGGACGGAGCGGCTGGCAACGCCCCTTCCCCCTTTGAACGACATGAAGAACATAGGCAGCACCGGTATGTCCTCCGCAGCCCCCTCCCCTTCCCGCTCACGTGACGGGACGGCGGCCACCCTCCTTAATGATGAGGAACGCGCGCGCATCCGGGCCAAGTCGGCCCAGTTCGCGCCCCCCACGGCCGCCATGCCCGATGGCAGGCGTGACCTGGTTGGCCTGTCGCGTGAGGAACTGACGGACATCATGGTCGAGATTGGCGAAAAGCCATTCCGCACCAAGCAGTTGTGGCACTGGATCTACCATCAGGGCGCCACCGACTTCTCACGCATGAGTTCGATCGCGCGCCCGTTGCAGGAAAAGCTGGCCGAGCGTTTCGTGGTGGGGCGACCCGGCGTGGTGACCGAACAGACATCACAGGATTCCACGCGCAAATTCCTCTTCCGCTTCCGTGACGGGCAGGAGGCGGAGACCGTCTACATCCCCGACCGGCAGGAAGACCGGGGGGCGGTGTGCATATCCTCGCAGGTGGGGTGCACGCTGTCCTGCACCTTCTGCCATACCGGTACGCAGGCGCTGGTGCGCAATCTGGGGGCGGCCGAGATCGTGGGCCAGTTCATGGCCGCGCGCGACAGCTATGGCGAATGGCCCAGCCCCAAGGGCGACACGCCGCGCCTTCTGTCCACCATCGTGCTGATGGGCATGGGGGAGCCGCTGTACAATTACGACAACGTGGCCAAGGCCATGCGCATCATCATGGATGGCGAGGGCATCGGGCTTTCACGCCGGCGCATCACGCTCTCCACCTCCGGCGTGGTGCCGATGATGGACCAGTGCGGGGCGGAGCTTGGCATCAACCTGGCGGTGTCGCTGCACGCGGTGCGCGATGACCTGCGTGACGAGATCGTGCCGCTGAACCGCAAATATCCCATCAGGGACGTCATTGCCGCCTGCCGCCGCTACCCTGCCGCCAGCAATGCCCGCCGCATCACGTTTGAATACATCATGCTGCGCGGCATCAATGACAGCGAGGCCGATGCGCGTGAACTGGTGCGCCTGATTTCGGGCATACCGGCCAAGGTCAACCTGATCCCGTTCAACCCGTGGCCGGGCAGCAGCTACCGCCCCTCCACGCGCGAACAGCTTGAACGGTTTGCGAATATCGTGATGGATGCGGGCTTTGCCTCCCCCATCCGCATGCCGCGCGGGCGCGACATCCTGGCCGCGTGCGGGCAGCTGCGCACCGAAAGCCAGCGCCTGCGCCGCGCCAGCCGCCCCGATGCGCCGGCCGATGCCGTAGAGTGAGCTTAAAATTCCGCCCATCACTTCTGGTCGCCCGCGCCGTGGGATGCTAGGAGGACAGGCCGCCGGTTGACCCGGCAAAGTCGCGTCAAAAGTTTTATCGACAGGAGCGTTCTCCCATGGCCGCCAGGGATGTCAAGAAGGTCGTGCTCGCATATTCGGGCGGTCTTGATACTTCAGTGATTCTGCGCTGGTTGCAGACCACCTATAATTGCGAGGTCGTGACGTTTACGGCCGATCTCGGTCAGGGCGAGGAACTGGAACCCGCCCGCCGCAAGGCCGAGATGTTCGGCGTAAAGGAAATCTTTGTCGAGGACCTGCGCGAGACCTTCGTCAAGGACTTCGTCTTCCCCATGTTCCGCGCCAACGCGCTGTACGAGGGGCAGTACCTGCTGGGCACGTCCATCGCGCGCCCCCTGATCGCCCAGCGCCAGATCGAGATTGCCGAACAGGTCGGCGCCGACGCCGTGGCCCACGGCGCCACCGGCAAGGGCAATGACCAGGTGCGTTTTGAGCTGGCCTATTACGCGCTCAAGCCCGATATCACGGTCATCGCGCCCTGGCGTGAATGGGACCTGACATCGCGCACCCGCCTGCTGGCCTTTGCCGAGGAACACCAGATCCCCATCGCGAAGGACAAGCGCGGGGAAGCCCCGTTCTCGGTTGATGCGAACCTGCTGCACTCCTCCTCCGAAGGCAAGCTGCTGGAAGACCCGGCGGTAGGGCCGGAGGAAATCGTGTTCCAGCGCACCATCTCGCCCGAAGCAGCACCGGACAAGGCCACCGAAATCACCATCGATTTCGTATCGGGCGACCCGGTGGCGATCAATGGCGTGGCCATGTCGCCCGCAACACTGCTTACCCGCCTGAACGAACTGGGCCGCGACAACGGCATCGGGCGTCTGGACCTGGTGGAAAACCGCTTTGTGGGCATGAAGTCGCGCGGTATTTACGAAACGCCGGGCGGCACGATCCTGCTGACCGCGCACCGCAGCATCGAGAGCATCACGCTTGACCGCGAGGCCATGCATCTCAAGGACAGTCTGATGCCGCGCTATGCCGAGATCATCTATAACGGCCTGTGGTTCTCCCCCGAGCGCCGCATGCTGCAGGCCCTGATCGACCAGAGCCAGCATTCGGTAACCGGCCGCGTGCGGCTGAAGCTGTACAAGGGCAATGTGATCTGCGTTGGCCGTGAAAGCCCCAACAGCCTGTATGATACCCGCGTCGTGACGTTCGAGGATGACGAAGGGGCCTACAACCAGGCCGATGCGCAGGGCTTCATCAACCTGAATGCACTGCGCCTGCGGCTGGGGGCCAAGATTGGCCGCCGCGGTGGTGCGCTCTGACCTTCAAGCTGTGGTCCTTCATACTTTTGCAACAACCTGCCGAGGTGTCATGAAACGCTTTTCCCGTGTCATTCCCCTTCTTGCCGCAACCGCGGTGGCACTGCCGCTTGTGGCATGCGGGGGAAACAAGGATGACCAGCCGGAACTGACCCCGGCCCAGTTCATGGACAACGTGCGCAAGCAGCCCGGGGTCCAGACGCTGCCCGACGGGCTGGCCTACAAGGTGCTGAAATCCGGCCCCAAGGATGGCGCGCAGCCTACCATCAACGACAGCGTGATGGTGATCTATGAAGGCCGCCTGCCCGATGGTGGCATCTTTGACAGCTCCGACCAGCACGGCCATGGCGCGTATATGCAGATGCCACTGGAAATGGTGATCAAGGGCTGGCAGGAAGCCGTGCCCATGATGCATGTGGGCGATACGTGGATGCTGTACGTGCCGCCCGAACTGGGTTACGGGCATAAATCCATGGGCATCATCCAGCCCGACAGCCCGCTCATTTTCAAGATACAGCTTCTGGGTGTTTCCCCCAGCGGCCACTAGGACCTGGAAAAAAGCCATTCATCCGCCGGGTGAATGGCTTTTTTACCATTCAGGCACACGGGAAGCGAAAACGGACATGAAAATTGTGACCGGGCGCATGGCGTCCGCACTGCGCCTGACCTGCATGGCCAGTGCCGCGGTCCTGCTGGCCGCCTGCACGCGCTACGGGCAGCATGGCTATGCGCGCTACCGCACCAATTGCGGCATCTGCCATCATGGCGGCGAAGGCATGAAGGGCGAGATCCCCCCCATATCGGGCCGGGTGGACCGGATTGCCGCAACGCCCGAGGGCAAGCGCTACCTCATGCATGTGCTGCTGAACGGGCTGAACGGGCCGCTGGAAATCGATGGCGTGCACTACAACTTCTCCATGCCGCCCTTCCGCGCCCATCTGTCGGATGAGGAAATCGCCTCCATCCTGAGCTATCTCGCCACACGGGGGGACACGCGTCCCGTCCCGGTCTTTACAGCCGGGGAAATCGCGGCCGAACGCGCCCATCCGCTGACCACCTCCATGGTGGCGGAGGAACGCCGCCACCTTGATGCGGCCCATCCCCTGCCCTGATCACCTTGCCCCGACCACCCGGCAGCTTGACCTGCCGGGGTAAAAAAACGGAAAATACTTCCATGCAACGCCTGTTTTCCGGCATTCAGCCGACCGGTATCCCCCAGCTTGGCAATTACCTGGGTGCGATACGCAACTGGGTCGCGCTGCAGCGTGACCATGAATGCATTTTCTGCCTGGTGGACATGCACGCCATCACCACATGGCAGGAACCCGCCACCCTGCGCCAGCAGACCCTGGCGCAGACCGCCGTCCTGCTGGCATCGGGCATTGATGTCGAGCGGCATATCCTGTTCAACCAGTCCGCCGTCAGCGCGCATGCGCGGCTGGGGTGGATCTTCAACTGTGTCGCCCGCCTTGGCTGGCTCAACCGCATGACGCAGTTCAAGGACAAGGCAGGCAAGGACCGGGAGAAGCATTCCGCGGGCCTGTACGTCTATCCCGACCTGATGGCGGCCGATATCCTGGCCTACAAGGCCACGGTGGTTCCGGTGGGCGATGACCAGAAGCAGCATCTGGAACTGACCAACGACATCGCCCAGAAATTCAACCATGATTACGGGACCGAATTCTTCCCGCAGGTCGAGGCCCTGATCCCGCCGCAGGGCGCGCGCATCATGAGCCTGCGCGATGGCGGCAAGAAGATGTCCAAATCCGATCCCTCCGCCCAGAGCCGGATCGAGATGACGGATGATGCCGATGCCATCGCCAGCAAGATCCGCCGTGCCAAGACCGATTCCGAACCGCTGCCCTCTGAAGAGGCAGGGCTTGAAAACCGGCCCGAGGCCCGCAATCTGGTGACCATATACGCCACGCTGTCGGGGCGCACGGTGGCCCAGGTGCTGTCCGAGTTTGGCGGGCAGGGTTTTGGCCCGTTCAAGGAAGCGCTGACAGCGGTACTGGTGGGCACGGTCGCCCCGATCGCCGCCGAGACCGAGCGCCTGCTGCGCGAGCCGGGCTTCCTGTGCGACACGCTGCGCGCGGGTGCCAGCCGTGCCCGCACCATTGCCGAACCCATTGTATCGGAAGCGGAAGCGCTGATCGGCTTCCTGAAATAAACCACGAAAGGACAGCCCCATGCGCCAGGAACTGCACAGCCTGCATGTCAGTACCCGGGGCAAGGGGCTGGTCCCGATCGACCGGGCCGTACTGGACTGGGTGGCAGGCACCGGGATTGAAACCGGCCTGCTGACCCTGTGGTGCCGCCACACTTCCGCATCGCTATGCGTGCAGGAAAATGCCGACCCCACGGTGCGGGTGGACATAGAACGCTATTTTGAAACCCTGGTGCCCGAACAGCCCGGCCGCTACATCCATGACGATGAAGGCCCGGACGACATGCCCGCCCACCTGCGCGCCATGCTGACCAATACCCAGCTCTCCATCCCGGTATCGGGCGGCTGCCCGGTGCTGGGCCTGTGGCAGGGGCTTTACCTGTTTGAACACCGCAGCCGCCCCCACCGGCGCGAGATCGTGCTGCATCTGATCGGCACATGACAGGCTGATAAAAAATAACAAAAGTTTTTGGGTGCCGCCTTTTCCCAAAAAGGCGGCATTCCCTGAAGCTCTTTGCAAAAAGCTTCAGGAAAACCTTCTGCTTTTCTTACAGCGCGTTGAGCACGGCGCTGTGATGGTCGATATGATCGGCAATGAACGACTGGATGAACCAGTAGGAATGGTCATAGCCCGCATGCAGGCGCAGGCGCAGCTCCTGCCCCGCCTGCCGTGCCGCCGCCGCCAGCAGTTCGGGCTTGAGCTGGTCATGCAGGAACTTGTCGCTTTCCCCCTGATCCACCAGAATTTCGGTGGGGTGGGTATGGCCCGCTTCCAGCAGCAGGGTCGCGTCATGCCGCGCCCATGTGGCGCGATCGGACCCCAGATAGGCCGCAAAGGCCTTCTCCCCCCACGGCACGGTGGCAGGGTGACAGATGGGCGCGAAGGCCGAGACCGACTTCCACGCCTGCGGCGCGCGCAGGGCATGCACCAGCGCCCCGTGCCCGCCCATGGAATGCCCCATGATGCCCCGCCGCGCGCCATCAATGGCAAAATGCGCCTGTGTCAGCTCCGGCAGTTCCTGACTGACATAGGTGCCCATGCGGTAATGCCTGCGCCATGCGGGGGTCGTGGCGTCCAGATAGAAACCGGCCCCCGTGCCCAGGTCATAGGCATCATCCTCGCCCGCCACACCGGCCCCGCGTGGCGAGGTATCGGGCGCAACCAGCGCAAGGCCGTGGCGGGCGGCAAAACGCACGGCATTTGACTTGATCAGGAAGGTTTCCTGCGTGCAGGTCAGCCCCGCCAGCACATGCACGACGGGCACGCGCTCCCCCGCCAGCGCCCGGGGGGGCAGGAACACGCCAAACCGCGCTTCCAGCCCCAGACTGTCGGAAGCATGGCTGTAGAAGCCTATGCGGCCGCCACAGCAGGCATGTTCCTCAAGGGTCGTGATCCTGCCCATGGTCAGAACTCGACAACCGTGCGGATGCTCTCGCCTTTCGCCATCATGTCGAAGCCTTCGTTGATGCGCTCAAGCGGCAGCTTGTGGGTGATCAGGCTGTCGATGTCGATGCGGTTTTCCATGAACCAGTCCACGATGCGCGGCACATCCGTGCGCCCGCGCGCGCCACCGAAGGCCGAGCCGATCCACCGTCGCCCGGTTACCAGCTGGAACGGGCGCGTGCTGATTTCCTGCCCGGCGCCTGCCACACCGATGATGGTGGAGACCCCCCAGCCGCGATGCGCGCATTCCAGCGCCTGACGCATGAGGGTGGGATTGCCCACGCATTCGAACGAATAGTCAACGCCGCCGCCGGTCATCTCCACCAGGTGGCCGACCAGGTCGCCATCGGGGCCAAGGTCTCTGGGGTTGACGAAATCGGTCATGCCGAACTGGCGGGCAATGCCCTCACGCGCGGGATTGATGTCCACGCCGATGATCCGCTCGGCGCCGACCATCTTCGCCCCCTGTATGACATTCAGCCCGATGCCCCCCAGCCCGAACACGGCCACCGTGCTGCCCGCCTCGACCTTGGCGGTGAACAGCACGGCGCCGATGCCGGTGGTCACGCCGCAGCCGATGTAGAACACCTTGTCAAACGGTGCGTCGGGCCGGATCTTGGCCAGCGCGATTTCGGGCAGGACCGTGTAGTTGGCGAATGTCGAGCAGCCCATGTAGTGATGGATCGGCTGCCCCCTGAACGAAAAGCGCGACGTACCATCGGGCATCACCCCCCTGCCCTGTGTCGAGCGGATGGCCGTGCACAGGTTGGTCTTGCGTGACAGGCAGGACTTACACTCCCGGCATTCCGGCGTATAGAGCGGAATCACGTGGTCACCGGGCCTGAGATGCCTGACACCCGCGCCCACTTCCACCACCACACCCGCGCCCTCATGGCCCAGAATGGCGGGAAACAGTCCCTCCGGGTCGGCGCCGGACAGGGTGAATTTGTCCGTATGACACAGGCCGGTTGCCTTGATTTCCACCAGCACCTCGCCCTCACGCGGGCCTTCAAGCTGCACGGTTTCGATTTCCAGCGGTTTGCCTGCCTCGAAGGCAACGGCTGCCCTTACATCCATGACCAGTTCTTTTCCTTGCATCCGGTTGCGGGCATGAAGCCCGTATCCAATCTGAAACGATTAAGGGCATCATCGGCCACGGCGTCAATGTTGCGTGCGGCTTTACCCTTCGGGAACATTTCAGTGACAAAAGATGCCACGCGCCACACCGTGGTGCCGCAGGCACCCCCGTATGTGTTAAGCGCGGGCAGTGGGGATGCCTGGAGCACCCCGCAGTCTTCAACCATGCCGGGAAGCCCATATGGTCATCAATCGCAGAATTGGTTTGTGGATCCTGATGCGCGAGAGCCTGCTGTCGCTGGTGCTGCTGTGCGCGTGGGACATCGTGGTGGTGGTCATGTTCCAGGTCTTCCATCAGGAATGGATGGAACAGCCCACCCTGCCCGTCTCGCTCATCGGCTCGGCGCTGGTCCTGTTCATGAGTTTCCGCAACAACACCGCCTATAACCGCTGGTGGGAAGGCCGCACCCTGTGGGGGGCGGTGACCAACAACAGCCGCTCCTTCGCCCGGCAGGCGGGCACGATCCTGCGTGGCTGCCCCGACCTTGCGCGTGCCATGGCGGCCTATCCTTATGCCCTGCGCGGCGCGCTGGGGCGGCTGGACGCCAGTGCCGACATCAACCGCCTGCTGCCCGATTCCATGAAGCCGGGCGTGGCAGGCAAGGCCAACATTCCCGCCGCCATCCTGTTCCAGATCGGGCTGCGGGTGGACGCGGAAGCCCGCAGGCTGGGCATAGACGGCGCGCTGCAGGGCCAGATCGACCGCATCCTGTCGGACATGAGCAACGCACAGGGCGGGCTTGAGCGCATCCGCAACACGCCGCTTGCCATCCAGTTCTCGGTCCTGCCAAAGGTGGTGGCGGCCGTGTTCTGCATCATCCTGCCGCTTTCCATGGTGCAGACGCTGGGGTGGATCACCCCGCTGGGATCATCGCTGGTGGGGCTTCTGTTCGTGGCGCTGGACAAGATCGGCAGCGACCTGCAGGACCCCTTTGGCGCAACGCCGCATGGCATGCCCATGCTCACCATCTCGCGCACGATCGAGATCGACCTGCTCCAGTCCTGCGGGCTGCCCGCCCCGCCGCCGCTGGCCCCGGTAAAAGGCATACAGGGCTGAACCCGCCAGCGCCGCAAGGGGCCAAGACAGCAGCGGGAATCCGTGCTATACGGGTGGCATGAGCATGTTCAGAACCACCCAGAAAGGCACTGTGACCGATGCAATGGCGCGCACGGCCGCAGCGACCACGGCAGCCGAGGCAAAGTCCAGCAAGGCTGTAAAGGACGAGGACCCCTTCCGCGAGGGCGACGCCATCGTGTATGCGGCGCATGGCGTCGGGCGTGTCGACCGGATCGGGGTTGACGAAATCGCCGGGACGAAGCTGGAGATGATCCAGATCTCCTTCCCCGGCAACCAGATGACCCTGCGCATCCCGCTGTCGAAGGCGCGCAAGTCGGGCCTGCGCAAGATCGTCTCACGCGAGATCGTGGATAAGGCCATGGCCATCATCAAGGGCAAGCCCCATGTCAGCCGTGGCATGTGGGCGCGCCGCGCCGTGGCCTATCAGGAAAAGATCAATTCGGGCGACCTGGTGCAGATTGCCGAGGTGCTGCGCGACCTGCGCCGCAATGTGGACAGCCTTGACGGCAGCTTCAGCGAGCGCAAGCTGTTCGAGGCGGCACAGGAACGTTTCGTGGCCGAGGTGGCCGTGCTGGAAGGCAAGGACCCCACCGAAGTGCTGGAAAAGCTGACCGAAGTCATGAAGGCGGCCTGACACGGCGCCTTTTCGCGGTTTTCTCCCACCCCATACCCGCCGCCGGCCCCCGTGCCGGCGGTTCTGCTATGGTCCGGGTGCTGTCGTCCCCTCCGCCTGCGGATTGCGCAGCACCAGCATCATCACACTGCCCGCCAGCGCCGCCAGCATGGCCATGGCAAAGGGACTGCCCGGCCCCGCCACCCCGGCCAGCAGCCCCGACAGCACCGCGCCGGAACCGGCCGCGATATCAAAGAACACATCGAACAGCCCGATGGCCGAACCCGCCGCCGCAGGCGGCACCTGCCGCAGCACCGGCATGGCCAGCAGCGGATAGGTGAGCGAGAACCCCAGCCCGCTCAGGAAACTGCCCAGCGTGCTCCATGCCGGCCCCGGCGCCAGCCAGATCAGGGCCAGCCCCGCCGCTTCCGTCAGCATGATCGCGCCCACCATGGGCCGCACGTCATGGCGGTCGACATGGCGGCTGCCTGCCAGCCGGGCCACCACATGGCCAAGGCCGAAGGCGGCCAGCGCCCAGCCACTGCCCTGCCACCCCCGCGCGGCGTAGCAGATGACCAGGAAGGACGAGATGGCGGCAAACCCCACGGCGGACAGGCCCAGCGTCAGGCCCCATGCCCAGGTATGGCCGATCAGGTCCTTCCACCGTACGCCCGCATGGCTGCCATCATGCAGGCGGGGCGGCGCGGACTGACACACCGTCAGCACCATGCCCGATACGGGCAGGGCAATGGCCACCAGGCAGAGCACCATGAATCCGGCCTGTGCCTGGATCATGCCGCCAACCGCCGTACCCACGCCCAGCCCGGCAAAGATGGCAAGCCCGACCCATGACATGGCGGCCCCGGCCCGCTCCCGGCCCGCGATGGCAACCGCCCATATGCCGCCCCCCGTCACCATCAGCCCTTCGCCCAGCCCCATGGCAACACGCCCCAGCATGATCATGGCCTGCTGCGCGGGCGGCGGCAGCACGGGCAGGAGCGCCACCACATAGGCCAGCCCCGAACACGCGGTCCATCCCAGCCCCGCCAGCAGGGTATCGCGCCCGCTGCGCCTGTCCGCCATCCGCCCCGCCCAGGGGCGTGAAAGCAGCGTGGCCGCCGACTGCAGGCCCATCACCAGGCCGATAACAGTGGTCCCGCAGCCGAATCGCGCCTGCAGTTCCAGCGGCAGCGCGGGCAGCGCCAGCCCCATGGCAAGCATGCCGCTGGCAATGGCCAGCATGATGGGGACAAGGCGAGTCGTGCGCACCGTAGAATGAACGGTCATGATGGAAACCTGGGGCCTCTGGCCAGTGGAGGACGGGAATCGGGGCCTATCAGTATCTGAACTGGTAGAGTAGGCCAATACTGCTCCCCGGATCGTTTTCCGGCGTGGTAAAGCCCGTCACGTTGCCGCCTGTACCAACGGTGGTGTTGAGCTTGAGCCGCCTGGTCAGGTCCACCTGCACCTGTGCCTGCGTGCCGGAGCCGGATGTAGCCTGCTTGGCGCCTACATACACACGGCGCATGACGTATTTCCCCGCCTCGATCGCACCCGTGTCGTTCCCCCCCGACCCGTTGGAGGAACTGCTCATCTGCAACCGGTCCAGATGCAGCGTCTTGCGCACCATGCCCAGCGGATCGAAGGCGGAGCCGCCGCTCAATGTCGCGACCGCCGCCGCGATGGATGCCATCTGCGTGGGGGAAAGCGACTGCGTATCCGTGCCGAACAGAAGGATCGCCAGGATCTGGTCCTGTGACAGCGGCGGGGTGGAGGAAAAGGTGATCTTGGGCGCGCTGGCGTAACCGCCCACGTTCAGCCGCGCCGTGCCGTCATTCGTGCTGCGCTCGGCCACGAAATCCAGCGTCGGGTCGATCTTGTGGGTAACACCCACGCCGTTGAAGCCGACCTGCCCCTTGCTGAAGTCCAGCGAGATGCCGCCCAGTGAAAACCCGCCCTTGACCAGCGAGAAGCCGCCCGTCACCACGGGGGCCGTGGCGGTGCCGCCGGCGTGGATATGGCCATGCATTTCGGTATTCAGCCCATGGCCACGCACATAGAACTGCCCCGGCGAGGTAACGTCCAGCCCCAGCCCCACCACCAGCGGCGAGACATGGGCGGCCTTTTCCATGGCGGCCTCATCACCGGGGCGGATCACGTCCAGGTGGGCGACCGAAGTGGGCAGGGAGTCGGGAATGTTGATGTCCACCCGCTTGAGCGTGATGGTCCCCGTGGCGTCAATGCGGCTGGCAAGCTGGCCCTTTATGTCCAGATCGCCATTCAGGGTGGTGGTGATCAGGTCGCTGGCCAGCGGGCGGGCACTGTCGGCATGGACATGCAGGTCAATCGGCTGGCCCGGCTCCAGCACGCCATAGCTGCCCGAGGCATTGATGCTGCCCTTGCCCGCCTGCGCCACAAGGTCGGCAATGACCAGCCGGTCCCCCACCGCGTTGACCGTGCCATGCACGGCGGAAAGCTGTATCCCCTCCCCAAAATCATGGAACAACCCGTTGGCCAGCGTCAGCGTGCCACCAAGCCGGGGCTGGGCGGGGGTGCCCCGCACGCCCACGTTCATCTGCAGCATGCCGCCCGCCTGCATGCCCTGCGCGCCCAGATAGGCATTGGCCACGGCAAGGTCCACATTGCCATCCGCCTGCAGCGTGATCTGCCCGGCCCTGCTGACTGGCGCCGTGCCATGCAACCCAAGGTTGATCTGCGTGCCGGCCTCCAGCCTTGCATCCACCCGCGCCACACCCGAATTCAGGGTGGCGGTTGCGTCCAGCGATGCGGGGGCCAGGGCCGCCGTATAATCCGTATGGTATTTCAGGCCCGTGCCATTCACGCTGATCCGGCCCGAAGGGCGGTCAAGCGTGCCGGTCAGCCGGGCCTCCGCCGAAAGCTGGCCCTGCGCGTGCAGCGATGGCATGAACGGCGCCACCAGATCGGGCGAAAGATGGGCCAGCGTTGCATGCAGGTCCAGCGCGGGCCGGATCTTCCCGCCCGCCTCCACGCTGCCCGCCTGCCCGCTGGGCGGGGTCACGCTCAGGCGCAGGTGGTCAAGGGCGATCTCCTTGCCATAGGTCACGCTGACCGGCGCATCCAGCCGGATCTGTTCACGCCGGGCCTCGGCCACCAGCCGGTGCACGGCAATGCTGCCTGCGGGAATGTTGGCCTGCAGCGCGGTATCAAGGGTGGCGGCACCGGTCCATGGCGTATCAAGCCCGGCCTGTGCGCCCACGTTCAGCGCCGAGGTCGGCCCCTTTGCCGTGACATGGGCATGCGCGCTCATGTCACGGAAACGGGCGTTGTCCACCACCAGGTCCAGATCACTGGTGGGGGTCGTTCCCACCGGGTCCAGCACCCTGCCCCTGAGCACCAGCCGGTCGATGCGTGCGATGGGGGCGGCCAGCGCGCTGTCCACGTTCACCGCAAGTGCCGCGGGGGAATCCGCTGTTGCGCTGGTGCTGTGCAGGGTGGCGGACAGGTGGCCCGCCATGTCCTGCCCGGTCAGGTCACGCAGGTCGGCCAGCCGGGTCATGTGCAGGTCCAGCGTGCCCGAGGGAACGAGATGGCCCGCGGGCAGCGTCATGTCCGCCTGACCGGCGAGGGTTTTCCAGTTCAGGTGTTCAAGGGTGAGATGGCGGCTGCCATCGGCGTTACTGTCCAGATGGAGGGCAACCTGAACGGGCGCGCGGTCCACCGTGCCGGAAATGGCCAGCGCGCCCTGCCTGACCTGCGGCAGGTGCGCCATGGTCAGGCTGGCCTGCACGTCACCCGCCGCCGTGTTGCTGGCGGCAAGGCTGGCCTGCGTAACCAGGCTGGCGGCAAGGTCATTTACCGGGCCAGCCGCATGCAGGTCGGCCTGCAGGTGCCCCTTCAGCGTGGGGGCCAGCACATGCAGGTCCGACAGGGCCAGATGCGCGGTGGCGTCCACCACAAGCGGTGCGCCGGTCACGACCCGGGTGGGCACGGCCTCCAGGTGCAGGGTCTTTCCCTCCGCCAGCAGGGTGGTGAAGGTCAGCGTGCGCGCGCCATGGGCCGCCGCCGGCGTGATGGTGCCCGCAACATTCAGGTGGCCCGTATCCCCTATCAGCCCCACGGCAATGGGCAGGCCGCCATCCAGCGCGATGTGGCCGTCCAGACCGAATCGCCCGTCCTGCCCCGCCGTGGGCAGCGTGGCGCTCCCATCCAGCGCCGCATGGCCATGCAGGTCCGTGCCCCCGGCCGCCGCAAGCGGGGCCAGGGCGGGCAGGTCGGCATGGAAGGTGGCGGCCACGGGGCCTGCGGTCAGGACCTGCCCCGTCAGCCGCGCCAGCGGGTGGGCAAGCGAGAGATCGACCGGCCCGCCCCGGTCATCGGGATGCCACAGCACGTCAAGACTGACGGGATCGGCCGCGAACAGCGCGGGCTGGCTGCCCGGAATGCGCAGGCCGCCAAGGGTGGCGTGAATGGATGCATGTTCCGGCTGGCCCGCCCCCTGCCCGCTCAGCCCTTCGGCCACCAGATGCAGCGCGCCAAAGCCCGCGCCATTGCTGGTCAGGCGGTCCACATCCAGCGTGCCATTGCCGGTGGGGCGTTCCATCGTGCCACCCACATGGGCCGCAAGCCGCGCGCCCTGCCAGCCGGTCGTGTCATCCAGTACCATGGCCGGGCTGCTGGCCGCCACGTCCAGCGCCATGTGGTGACTGACAAGACCTACCCGCCCCTTCGCGCTGGCCCGCACCGCGCCCGTGACCAGCGCAAGGACCAGCTGCGTATCATCACGCGGGCCAGCAAGGCTGAGTGACAGGTCCAGCGGGGCCAGCGCCGGCATCCGGCTCAGTGTGGAAACAAACCCGTCCGCCCCTTCATGCGCCCGCAGGTCCAGCGCCACGCGACCCCGCTCCAGCCGGGTACCCAGCGCCAGCGTGCCGGGGCGGTCAAGCCGCGTCAGGTCCAGCGCGATATTGGCGGGCGGCAGGGTGGCGACGGAAAAATGGTCCAGCACCGGCGCGATGTCGGCCAGGCTGGCATGCCCCTCCAGCCGGAAGACGGCGGGCACGCGGGCAAGGGCCGCCCCCACCTCGATCCTTGCGACATGCACCGCGCGGATGTCGATGCCCATGTGGATGCTGCCCGTTGCCTGGTCCTGCGTCTTTTTTGCGGGATGGGCCGGGTCCTCCTCGCTCAGGCGCGGGATGGCCAGCCGCGTCATGGACAGGTTGCCAATGACCGCGCGCCGCCCCAGCAGCCGCAGCGGCGACCAGTCCAGCTGCAGCCCGTCAATCGACAGCCAGGCCCCCCTGTAGTCATCCAGTTCCAGATGCGCGACACGCAGCGCATCGGGAAAGCGCCCCCCCAGCCCCGACAGGTGCACGCTGCCGCCCGTCAGCCCCGGCAGGCGGCGTTCGATCGCGCGCTGGCCCGCCCCGGTATTGGCCACCACCAGCACCATGCCCAGTGCCACGGCCACCAGTCCGGCCGGAATGCCCAGTGCCAGGGCCACGCCCCGCAGGATGCGCCGCCCGCGCGCGGGTGTGGCGGGGGTGTGTTCAGGCATCAGAATGTCTCCCCCAGCCCCACGTACAGTTCCCACTTGTCGCCCTTTGCCGGGCGGTTGATCGGCACGGCCACATCCAGCCGCACCGGCCCGATGGGGGTATAGTAGCGTGCCCCGGCCCCGGCACCCACGCGTACCGTGCCCTGGAAGGGTGTATGGTTCCCCGTGACCTGGCCTGCATCGATGAACCCCACGGCCCCGAATTTCTGCAGGATTCGCTGGCGGTATTCAAATGACCCCGCATCCATGGACGTGCCCCCCACCGCATAGCGCGTATTGGCGAACTGGGGGCCAACGCCCTGGTAGCGGAAGCCACGCACCGTGGCCGACCCACCGGCGTAAAGCCGCTGGTCGGGCGGGATGGCGAAGGTCGAGGCCCCTTCCACATTGCCGATGGTCCCGCGCCATGCCAGCACGCTGCGCCCGGGGCGCGACAGGCCGAGATGGGTCAGGTCGAAATAGGTCGAGACGGTGGCCTGCATGATGGCGAAGAACGATGTCCCGTCGGTCAGTGAGGCCGATGGCGTGATGCTGGCCCCCACGCGCACCCCGTGGGTCGCGGGGGTGATGGGGTTGTCCACCCCGGTGCCCTCGTAATTGGCGGTCAGTGGCAGGGAGACGATGAAATAGCTGTTGGTGGCGCGCATCTGCTGGATCTGTTCCTGCTCGATCTCGCCGCCAAAGGACACGTTCCACAGCCGGTTGACATGGCGCACCACGCCAATGCGCGCCAGAAGGGCCGTCTGCCGGTAGGAATAGAGTTCCTGCTTGATGCCTTCCAGCCGCGCGCTCAGGTTCTGTTCGCGGGAGCCGAAATCGGGCTTCATCAGGTCGGCATAGAAATCATAGCCCAGCCCCTGCTCCGCCGAGCCGCCCAGCCCGGTAATCAGCGCGGTAAGCCGCAGCCGCTCGGCATTGCCGAACAGGTTGTTATGGGTCCATGTCACGCCCGCGCGGCCGCCCAGGTCAGTGGAATAGCCGCCTTCCGCCCCCACGCTGTGGCGCTTGCCTTCACGGAAGCCAAAGGCCAGCGGCATGGTGCCGTCACTGGCCAGCGTATCGCCATGGGTGACCTGCACGTCGGAAAACAGGCCCGTGGCGGCAATGTCCTGACGCGCGCGTTCAATGCGCGAAGGCTGGTACAGCTCACCCGGCGCAATGGTCATGCGCCGCGCCACATAGGCCGGGTGCGTGCGCTGCAGCCCGGCAAAGTCAAACGCGCCAAGATTGACCACCGGGCCACGATGCACAGTATAGGCCAGATCCAGCGTATGGGTATCGGGCCGCAGCCAGGCCTGCGGCGTACCGACATGGGCCAGGGCGTAGCCTTCCTCCGTCAGGGCCACCTGCAGGGCGGCCCCGGCCGCCAGCACGTTATCGGCCTGCGCGGGCGCGCCATGGCCCAGCGCGAAGGCCTTGGCCTCATCGGCATTGAGCCGGACCGGCGGGTCGCCCTTATCGGGTTGCAGGGTCACGACGCCAATGCGGAACACGCTGCCCGGCGCGGCACTGATGGTAATCTGCGCCCTGCGGCCCGCGGGGATGGACTGCAACCATTCCGGCAGGTCGGGGTCGCGGCCGTCATGGCCCGTATCCGCACCTTTTGCCGCGCCGGCCTTCGGGTCCACATCGGTGACGGTGATGGTTATGCCGCCCGCATAGTAGCCATAGCTTTCCAGCGCGCTGATCAGGCGGGAATAGTCGTTATGGATGCGCCCGGTCAGGGCAAACGGGCTGACGGCCTGGGTCTTCTGCAGCGAAAGCAGGTCGGACGAAGCCCGCAGCGCCGCATCCAGATCGGCATTGCCGGTGGGCCGCAGGGTGGTGACATATTCCTGCGGGTCGGCCGCCCGTGCCGCCGCCCATGGCACGAAGGCCGTCAGGATCACGCACAGGCTTGCATAACCGGCACTGCGCCCGGCCCGCGCGCTGGTGGCGCCTGCCCGGCGTGGATGACGCAATCGTGTCAAACGGTGCCGCCCCTGTTCCTGTCTCGCGTGCGGTTATTGTCCCACTGTGTGATATCTGCCATTCCCGGCATGCACGATCAAACCGATATTAACGTCCGGGTCTTAATAAGTTTCGAATATGGCGGATCGATGCCCGGAATCAGCCCGGCCGTGTTGCAAACCGCCGCGAGCGTGACGTTCTTTTCTTGACAGCACCCCGATTCCGCCGGGCATGATCGGGGCAGACAGGAAGGGTTGCCGCGCCCGGCAGCCCACCGTGACCTACCGGGAGCGTTGATGGCCGGACCCTGTGTTCCCAGGCATATCGGTCGCAAGGTACTTGACCGCGCGCAGTCGAACCACGATGTGTTGCGCCCGTCATGCGGGCATCGGCCCGCCCTGCTGCCTGAGGATACCTGACCCGTGAACAGCCTGCCTCCCCCCACCGGCGTGGCGCAGCCACATACCCGCACCGTTTCCACGCGCGGGCTGCATGTCATAACGTGGGGCTGCCAGATGAACGTTTATGACAGCGAGCGGATGACCGACGTGCTGCGCCCGCTGGGCTACAGGGCGGTCGGCACGCCCGATGACGCGGACATGATCATCCTCAATACCTGCCATATCCGCGACCGTGCGGCGGAAAAGGTGTTTTCCGAACTGGGCCGCCTGCGCAAGGTCAAGGAAGCGCGCGCCGAACGCGGCGCGGGCACGGTGCTGGCGGTGGCCGGATGCGTGGCGCAGGCCGAAGGGCACGAGATCCTGGCGCGCGCGCCCTATGTCGATATCGTGCTTGGCCCCCAGACCTATCACCGCCTGCCCGAGATGGTGGCGCGCGCGGCGCGTGCCGCCGGCGCGGTGATCGAGACCGATTTCCCCATTGAGCAGAAATTCGACTTCCTGCCCGCCGACCGCGCGGCCCCGGCTGGTGGCGCCGCTTTCCTGACCATACAGGAAGGGTGTGACAAGTTCTGTTCCTTCTGTGTCGTGCCCTATACGCGCGGGGCGGAAAGCAGCCGGCCGGCAGTGGCCGTGCTGGCCGAGGCCCGCCGGCTTGTGGCCGCCGGCGCGCGCGAGATCACGCTGCTGGGCCAGAACGTCAACGCCTATCACGGTGAAGGGCCGGACGGCGCCACATGGGGCCTTGCACGCCTTGCGCGCGTGCTGGCCGATGAAGTGGGGGTCGCGCGCATCCGCTACACCACATCCCACCCGCGCGACATGGAAGATGACCTGATCGCGGCCCATCGTGACCTGCCGCAGCTCATGCCGTTTTTGCACCTGCCGGTGCAGTCCGGCTCCGACCGGGTGCTGGCGGCCATGAACCGGGGGCATACCGCCGATGAATACCGCGTGCTGGTGGACCGCCTGCGCACGGCCCGGCCCGACCTTGCCCTTTCATCGGATTTCATCGTGGGCCACCCCGGTGAGACGGACGGCGACTTTGCCGATACCATGCGCCTGATCCGCGATATCGGCTTTGCGCAGGCCTATTCCTTCAAGTATTCCCCCCGCCCCGGCACACCGGCGGCCGGTGCGGGCCAGCAGGTGGCGGAAAGCACGAAGGACGCCCGCCTGCAGGAACTCCAGGCCCTGCTGCGCGTGCAGCAGGATGAATTCAACGATGCCACCATAGGCCGCAGCACCCCCGTGCTGTTTACCGGGCGGGGGCGCAAGCCGGGACAGATTTCCGGCAAGAGCCCATGGTTGCAGGCCGTGAACGTGGAAGGCCCGGAAAGCCTGATCGGCCGTATCGCCAGTGTGGATATCCGCCACAGATACACCAATTCCCTTGGTGGTGTCCTGACAGAGGAGACAGACAGGGCTTGAGAGAACAGACACAATCCACGCTCCACGCCCCCCGCCGTGGCGGCGGCAGGCGCCTTCCCCCCCATGGCACGGCCGCGGCAAATGACCGCACCGTGACCCTGCAGTTCGAGGACAATGCGCTGCTGGCGCAGCTTGTGGGGGATCACGACCGTCATCTCCTGCATCTTGAACGTGGATTTGATGTCCGGCTGGCATGCCGTGGCAACCGCATCGCCATTACGGGTGCCGCCCAGCGCGTGGCCCTGACACAGGGCACGCTGACCGAACTCTACCGCCGCGCCCGCGCGGGCCAGGCGGTGGATACCGCCGCCGTCGATACCGCCATCCGCATGGCGGCACATGCCTTCTCCGCCCCCCCCGCCGCAGCCGCAAGGGACATGGCCACAATGCAGGACATCCGCACACCTGTCGCCCCGCCGCGCCCGTCGCTTGCGGACCTGCCCACCATCATGACCCGGCGTGGCCCCATTGCCCCGCGCTCGGTCGGCCAGGGCCAGTACATGGACATGCTGGCCCGGCAGGAAATGGTGTTCGGCCTTGGCCCCGCGGGCACGGGCAAGACCTATCTGGCCGTGGCCCAGGCGGTGGCCATGCTGCAGGCGGGACAGGTGGACCGCATCGTGCTCTCGCGCCCTGCGGTGGAGGCAGGCGAGCGGCTGGGCTTCCTGCCCGGTGACATGAAGGAAAAGATCGATCCCTACCTGCGCCCGCTTTATGATGCGCTGCATGACATGATGCCGGGTGACCAGGTGATCCGCCGCATGGGCACGGGCGAGATCGAGGTCGCACCCCTGGCCTTCATGCGCGGGCGGACGCTGGCGCACTGTTTTGTCATTCTGGACGAGGCGCAGAACACCACCCCCGCCCAGATGAAGATGTTCCTGACCCGCATGGGGGAAGGCACGCGCATGGTCATTACCGGCGACCTGAGCCAGGTCGACCTGCCGCGTGGCGTGACATCCGGCCTGCGGGAGGCGGTCGAGACACTCGACGGCCTGCCCGGGATCGGCATGATGCGATTTGAATCGCGTGACGTGGTGCGCCACCCGCTGGTGGCGCGTATAGTGGAGGCATACGACCAGCGCGCCGGGGCACAGAACCGCCCCCATCGCGCCCGGTCGCAGCAGGAGAACAATGAAACCTCGAAGTAGCACTGGCCCCGCCCGTACGGGCGGGGTCGCGGATGCACCGGGCCGGGCCGGCATGCCCGCCCCCACGGCCATGCCGGCCGGACCCGACATCACCGTGGCGGACAGGCGCTGGAACCGCGCCGTCCGCCAGCCACGCCACCTTGTCACCCGCGCGGTCGATGCCGCGCTGGCGGCCACGGGCCGTTACGGGCCGGTCACGGTCGTGCTGGCCGATGACCGCACGGTCCGGCACATGAACTGGCGGCATCGCGGGCGCAACAGGCCCACCAATGTCCTGACATTCGAATACGCGGCCCCGCACGCCCCGGGTGGCCTGTGGGGTGGTGACATCATCATCGCGTTTGAAACGCTCGCGCGCGAGGCCCGTGCGGCGGGCCGCTCCATGGCGGCCCACCTGGCGCATCTGGTGGTACACGGCGTGCTGCATCTGGCGCAGTACGACCACCACCACCCCGGCGAGGCGCGGGAGATGGAGATGGAGGAGGCCCGCATCCTGTCGACCCTCGGGTTTGCCAACCCGTGGAAGGCGGGCCGCATGGCCACCACGCGGGGGACACGGTCATGAGCCGGCCGGTCAATGATGGCGCGGGGGGGGGCGAGCCTCCGTCCGGGTCGCGCGGCAAGGGTTTCCTGTCACTGTTCAGCCGCAGGCGCGCCGAACAGGGACTGCGCCATTCCATTGCCGCGCTGGTCAAGGAAGCCGATGATGCGGCGGGGAGCGAGGGGGAACCCGGTTCTTCCGAACTGGACCGGCAGGAACGCGCCCTGCTGGCCAACGTGCTGCGCCTGCGCGGCATCACCGCCGATGACGTGATGATCCCGCGCGCCGATATCGTGGCGATGCCGGTCGACATCAGCCTGGACGAGGCACTGGACATGATGCGGCGGGAAAACCATTCCCGCATGCCCGTCTACCGCGCGCAGCTGGATGATATCGTCGGCATGATCCACGTAAAGGACCTGATCGCCTATGTCGGCACGTCGGAGGCCTTCCGCATGGAGCCGCTGCTGCGCCAGCCGCTTATGGTCGCGCCGCAGCTGCCGGTGCTGGACCTGCTGCTGCAGATGCGCCAGCGCCATGTCCATCTTGCCCTGGTGATTGACGAATATGGCGGCATTGACGGGCTTGTCACCATCGAGGACCTGATCGAGACGATCGTGGGCGACATCTCGGACGAGCATGACGAGCCGACTGTGAACATGATGCGCGACCGCCCCGACGGCACGCTGGATGTGGACGCCCGCACCCCCGTCGCGGCGTTTGAGGAAAAGGTCGGCCCCGTGCTGACACGCGAAGAGCGCGAGGCCGAGATCGAGACCGTGGGCGGGCTTGTCTTCCGCCTGGCGGGCCACGTGCCCACGCGCGGCGAGGTCGTGACGCATGAAGGCGGCATGGTCTTCCGCATCCTTGATTCGGATGCCCGCCACATCCGCCGCGTGCGCGTGCGCCTGCCCCCGCGCGAGGGGCCGCAGCCGCCGCCCGCGGTACAGGCCGGCCGTCCGTAGCACGGGGTTTGCCACCACAATGCGGGGGGTGGATTTACGCCCGCCCTCCGCCTCTCTAAACTCATGCCATGACCGGGGCGCATGGCCCCGCCCCAGCCCTTACCGGAGAGTGACCGTGATGCCCATCAAACGCCGCACCCTGCTTGCCCTTGCCCCGGCACTGATTACCGGCGGCAGCCTGCTTTCCGGCAGGGCCATGGCGGAGGCCGCCGATCCGCGCCTGTCCATCCGCGCGGTCGGCAACCCGCAGGCCAGGGTGCGGGTGGAGGAATGGTTCTCGCTCACCTGCACGCATTGCGCGCGCTTTGCCGCCGAGATCTTTCCCGAAGTGCGCAGCAGGCTGATCGATACCGGCAAGGTCTATTACATCTTCCGTGACTTCCCGCTGGACCAGGTGGCGCTGACCGCCTCCATGGTGGCCCGCAGCCTGCCGCCCGAGCGCTATGAGCCGTTCGTGCTGGCCCTGCTGTCCAGCCAGGACCACTGGGCCTTTGGCAAGACGCCGGAGGAATCACAGGAAGAAATCCGCAAGATGGCGGCGCTGGCCGGCATGTCGTCGGACGTGTTCCAGCAGACCATCCATGACGATACGCTGCGCCACGCCATAATGGACGAGGAAGACCGCGCGCAGGCGCAGTACAAGATCGATGGCACCCCCACCTTCCGCTTCAATGACAAGGAACAGGTGGCGCAGGAACTGACCTACGCGGAATTCGCCAAGAAGGTCGAGGCCGCCAGCAACTGACCGGAACCCGCCCGACATGACCGCCCGTTTCGTCCGGCTGCGCATCGCAGGCTTCAAGAGCTTCGCCGACCCGGTATCCGTTGACATCCTGCCCGGCCTGACCGGCATTGTCGGGCCGAATGGCTGCGGCAAGTCCAATGTGGTCGAAGCCCTGCGCTGGGTGATGGGGGAGACCAATGCCCGCTCCCTGCGTGGCGGTGAGATGGATGACCTGATCTTCGCGGGCACCACCACGCGCGCGGCCCGCAACATGGCGGACGTAACCCTGACACTGGAGGGGGCCGCCGAAGTCGCCCCCGCCCCGTTTCAGGGGCAGGACGAGCTTCAGGTCTGCAGGCGCGCGGAGCGGGGGGCCGGCAGTGGCTACCGCATCAACGGACGCACCACGCGCGGGCGCGACGTGCAGACCCTGTTTGCCGACCTGGCATCGGGCGCGCGCTCGTCCGCCATGGTCAGCCAGGGGCGTGTATCCGCGCTGGTCAATGCCCGGCCAGAAGAGCGCCGCACGATTCTGGAGGAAGCCGCCGGCATTACCGGCCTGCATGGCCGCAGGCACGAGGCGGAACTGAAACTGCGCGCGACCGAGGCCAACCTGGCCCGGGCGGAAGACCTGCGCCTGCAACTGGAAGCCCGGCTGGGCGACCTGCGCGAACAGGCCGAGCAGGCGGGGCGCTACCGTGAACTCTCACAGGGACTGCGGGAGGCGGAAACCGCACTCCTCGCCCTGCTGCACGCCCGCGCGCACAAGGGCGTGGCCGAAAGCCAGGCCGCCCTTGAGCATGCGCGCACCGAACTGAAGGCAACGGAGGAACTGGCGGAGAGCGCGGTCATCGCCGATTTCGAGATCAGCCAGACCCTGCCGGGCCTGCGTGAGGTTCTCGATACCCGCCGCACGGCACTTGAACGCTTCAAGGTCCGTGCCGAAACCATTGCCGATGAACTGGCCAGCGCCGAATCCGCACTGGCCGTGGCCCGCACCCGCCTGACCGAATGCGAAGGCGTGCAGCAGGCCGCCCTGGCCCGGCGTGAGGACGCCGCCCGCATGCTCACGCAGCTTGAGGCCGAGCGCACGCAGATGGCAGAACGGCTGGCCGCCCTGCCCGCCCTGCGCGACAGCCTGCACACACAGCGCACGACGCTTGCGGCGGATATGGCCGATCTGGCCGCGCGCGTGGAGCAGGCCACCACCACATTGCGCGAGGCCCAGCTCCAGACCACGCAGGCCCGCACGGTGCTGGAAGCCGCCACGGCCACCCATGCCCGCCTTGCCGCCCGGCATGGCGAACTGGCGGCCGAGATCGCAGCCCTTGAGGCCGACATGCCGACCGGGGCCGCGATCACGGACCTTGATACCCGCATAACCGCCGCCCGGGCCGCCGCGACCGCCGCGCTGGCCGCGCGTGAGGACGCCACCCGCGCCCATTCCGACGCGGTGCTCCAGGCCGGGCTGGCCCGCAATGCCGCCACCGAAAGTGCGCGGGTACACGCACAGGCCACGCAGGATACCGGCGCCATCCGGACCCGGCTGGACGCACTGGAACGCGACGTGACCGGCCTGGCCGCACGGGTGGAACAGGCCCGCGCCGCCCTTGTGCCCGAGGCCGAGCGGGCACGTCTGGCACAGGTACTGCACGATGCGGATGCGGCCCTTGCCACGATCCGTACCGAACTGGCCACTGCGGAGGAAACCCGCGCACAGGCCACGCAGGCCGAAATACAGGCCAATGCCCGCCTGAAGGAAGCCCGCGCCACCCGGCTGGCGGCCGAGGACGCCCTGCGGGCGGCCAGCGCCGCACGGACGCGCGCGGCAAACGAAGTGGAAACCCTTGCCACCGGCATGGAAACGCTGCGCGCGCAGGCCGTGCCCGATTCCGCATTGCAGGCCCTGACAGCCCGGCGCACTGCCGCGGAAGAGGCCCTGGAAACCGCGCGCGCCGATATGGAAAGCGCCGAATCCGCCCTGATGGCCGCAACACGCGCGGACGAAGCCCACGCCGCCCAGCTGGCGCAGGCCCGCGCCCACCTGTCCGGCCTTGAGGCGGAAGCCGACGGGCTGGCTCGCGCACTGCATAGCGATACGGAACAGGCCACCCCCGGTGGCGTAACGCTGGCGGAAAGCCTGCATGTGCCCACAGGGCTTGAAACCGCGCTGGCCGTCGTGCTGTCCGACGGGCTGGAAGCCGCGGTAAAAGGCCCCGCCCCGCGTGAATGGCACGACCTGCCGCCCGCTCCCCACGCCCCCTTCCCGGCAGCGGGGATCAGCCCGCTTTCCACCCTGATGGATGCGCCCCCCGCCCTGTCACGCGCGCTGGCGGCGGCGGGACTGCTGCCCGAAGGCATGGACGGGGTCAGCCTTCAGGCCGCCCTTGCGCCGGGGCAGTGCCTTGTCACGCGCGAAGGGGCGTTGTGGCGGTGGGATGGCTATGTGCAGGCCCCCAATCTGCCGGGACGGGCCGCGCTGCGGCTGAAGCAGCTGGGCCGCCTGCGTGAGCTGCGGGCGGAGCTGGAACAGGTCCGCGCCGCTATCCCGGCGCTGGAAGAGGCGGCAAGGGCCGCCACCGCCACCCGCCAGCAGGCGGCCAGCAGGCTGGACACGGCGCGCGAGACCCGCGTCAGCGCCGAAAACGCGCTTCAGGCCGCCCGCACGGAAGAAGCAGAGCTGTCACGCCAGCATGCCACCATCGCGGCCCAGATCCATACCCTGTCCGTACGGCATGAGACGGCACTGGCCGCGCAAACCGAGGCCGAATCGGCACTGGAGCGCGCCCGCGCGCACGAAGCCGCCCTGCCGGACGCCGCCGGACTGGCGCAGGCCCAGCAGGATGCACAGCAGCACGCGGCCCGGGCCGTGGCCGGGGAAAGCCGCCTGCGTACCGCCCGCCAGCAGGCCGAAGCGGCAGTGGAACGGGCCCGCCAGGCGCTGCACGCCACCCAGGGTAGCCATAACGAGGCCGAAACCCGCCTGCACGCCATGCAGCCCGAACTGGCCCGGCTGGAAACCGACCGCGATGCGTTGGGCGCGGAACTGGCCACCCGGCAGGCCCATCTGGCCAGCCTGCCCGCCCCCGCCCTTGCGCAGGAAGCCGCTACGCAGGCCGCAGGTCTGGCCACGGCGGCGGAGCAGGCCCTGCGGCAGGCGCGCGAAGCGGTGGAAACCACCACAACCCGGCTGGAACAGGCGCGCGCCACCCGCGCGGCCCTTGAACAGAAAATGCGCGAGACCGGCACGCAGCTTGAAACACGCCGCGCCCGCATGGCCGACCTGACCGTGGCACTTGAACACGCCGCGGCGGAGGAGGAGCAGGCACGGACCCATCTGGCCGCCCTGCCCGACATCGCGGCACTGGAAAATGCGCTGGCCGCCCTGCGTGCGCAGGCGCAGGACATGCAGGCCCGCAAAGAAGAACAGCGCGAAGCCCTGAGCCAGCTTCAGGCCGAAGAGGCAGCCCTGCGCCAGCGTTTTGAAGCCTCGGCCCAGGACATGACCCAGTGGACCGCCCGGGTGGAAGCCGCAGGGCTGGAAGCCGAAGCCGCACAGGCCCGGCTGGCCAATGCGCAGGCCGAACATGACCGGGCGGCCCCCCTGCCCGTGGCGGTGGGCGCGCGGCGCGATGCCATTGCCACCGAGCTGGAACAGCATGCCAGCCAGCATGATGCGGCGGCCCGGGCGCTACAGGCGGCGCAGGACCGTCTGGCCGAACTGCAGCAGGCCCGCGGCACCGCACAGGAAACGCTGGCGGCGGCGCGCGAGGCCCTGCTGCGCGCCGAAGGCAGGCGCGAACAGGCACAGGTCCTGCTGGCCCAGCTTGTGGCGGAATCCGAACCGCCGCCGGGCGTGGTACCCACCGACCTGAGCGTGGGGGCGGAAACCAGCCTGCGCCGCAAGGTCAGCCGCCTTGAGCGCCAGCGCGAAGAGCTTGGCCCAGTCAACCTGCGTGCCGAGATCGAGGCACAGGACGCATCGGGCAAGATCGACACCATCCTGCACGAACGCGATGAACTGCAATCCGCCATAAGCCGCCTGCGCGGCATGATTGGCCAGCTCAACCGCGAGGGCCGGGAGCGGCTCATGGCCGTGTTCTCGCGCATTGACCAGCATTTCCAGGCCCTGTTCGCGCGCATGTTCAATGGCGGCCGCGCGCATCTGGGCATGGTGGGCAGTGACGACCCGCTTCAGGCCGGGCTGGAAATCTATGCCCAGCCGCCGGGCAAGAAGCTGGCTACGCTGTCGCTGCTTTCGGGTGGGGAGCAGGCACTGACGGCGCTATCGCTCATCTTTGCGGTGTTCCGTTGCAATCCCGCCCCCGTCTGCGTGCTGGACGAGGTGGATGCCCCGCTGGATGATGCCAATGTGGGCCGGTTCTGTGCGCTGCTGGGTGACATGGTGGCCGAAGCGGGCACGCGTTTCCTTGTTGTCACCCACCATCAGCTGACCATGGCGCATATGGACCGGCTGTATGGCGTGACCATGCAGGAACGCGGTGTAAGCCGCGTGCTGTCGGTTGACCTGGAACGCGCCACCGAAATGGTGGACAGCGAACCCGCCCGATAGGCGGGGGACGTTCTGGTAAAGCTTGTCCGGAATGCTTCACGGACTGCCGCCTTTTTGGAAAAAGGCGGCACCCGGAGACTTTTTCAATAATCCAGGCCCTGTGGGCACAGCGCGCCCACGGGCCTTTTGGGACAGGAATACCCCTGCCTTTACGGCATCATGCTGCCGGTCTCGATGAAGCGCTGGTGCCATGACAGGGCTTCGGTCAGCAGATGCGGGGACTGCTGGCCAAACGAACCCGCACGGGCGCGCCTGTAGTAATCCTGCAGCATGGGTCGATAGTCGGGATGGGCGCAGTTGGCGATGATCACTTCCGCACGCTGCTTGGGCGAGAGGCCCCGCAGGTCGGCCAGGCCCTGCTCGGTCACCAGCACCTGCGAATCCTGTGTGATGTGATCGACATGGGACGCCATGGGCACGATGGCGGAAATCTTGCCACCCTTGGCGGTGGACGGCGTCATGAACACCGAAATATAGGCGTTGCGCGCAAAATCGCCCGAACCGCCAATGCCGTTCTGGATTTTCGAACCCATGATCTGGGTGGAGTTCACGTTGCCGTAAATGTCCGATTCGATCAGGCCGTTCATGGCAATGCAGCCAAGGCGGCGGATCAGGCCGGGATGGTTGCTGATGTCCTGCGGGCGCAGGATGATCTTCTTCTGGAATTCACGCATGCGGGAATTGAGCGATTCCGCGGCTTCCGGGCTGAGCGAGAAGGCGGTGGCCGAGGCAACCCGCATCTTGCCGCTTTCCAGCATGCCCAGCATGCCGTCCTGAATGACTTCCGTATAGGCGGTCAGGTCATCGAACGGGCCTTCCTCCAGCCCGCCCATCACGGCGTTGGCCACGTTGCCCACACCGGACTGCAGCGGCAGGAGCGAGGGCGGCAGGCGGCCCATCTTCACTTCATGGCGGAAGAATTCCATCAGGTGGCCGGCAATGCCGCGCGCGGTCTCGTCGGGCGGGGAGAACGGGGCGTTGCGGTCGGGCGCGTCGGTCTCGACAATCGCCACGATCTTGGCCGGGTCCACCTTGAGCGACGTGCCGCCAATGCGGTCATCGGGGCGCAGCAGCGGGATGGGCTGGCGGTGCGGGGGAAGGGCCGCGCCGTACCAGATGTCGTGCATGCCCTCGAGTGCCGCGTCCTGCCAGCTGTTGACCTCGATGATCACCTGCCTGGCGGTGTCGAGCCATGTCTTGGAATTGCCGACGGAGGAGGACGGGACAATGCTGCCGTCCTCGCGGATGGCGGTGGCCTCGATGATGGCGGTATCGATCTCGCCAAAGAATCCGGCCCAGGCCATGGGGGCGACATGGCTGAGATGCATGTCCAGGTATTCCGTCTCGCCCTTGTTGATGCGCGCGCGCAGGCCGGGGTCGGAATTATAGGGCATGCGGAAGGAGATGCCGTTGACCTTGGCCAGCGCGCCATCCAGTTCCGGCCCGGTGGAGGCCCCGGTCAGCAGCCGGATGCGGTAATCATTCCCCTTGGCATGCTCGCGCTCCATCAGCGCCGCCAGCGCCTGCGGCACCGCCTTGGGATAGCCTGCGCCCGTAAAGCCGCTGGTGCCGACCGTGCTGCCGGGGCGGACAAGGGACGCCGCCTGCTCGGCGGTGGTGATCTTGGCCCGGAGCGCCGCATTCCGGATTCGGGTGTGGTCGATCATGAACTTTCCCTCAAACTCTTATCGTTATGTCCAGCCGGCGTAGCCTGCGCCGGATATGTCGTATGCCTTGGCCGCTGCCGCCCGGGCGGGGCACGTCTCCCCTATCATGAACCGGACCGGCCCGCCCTGCCCGCATCCCGGCGCCGGATGTGGGTATTCCCGTTGCACCCCTTGCCGCGACCGTGCGTTCCACTTCAGCATGACGCCATCATCTGTTCTCCCTCCCGCCGGTTACGTCACAACAAAAGAGTGTGACACCCGGGCCTGACTCCGCTTCATGCTTTCACGTTTGCTCCATCGTGTCCCGGTCATGTGCGCGGGGTATTTTAGGTATGTATTTTTGGCAACATGCGCGCCGCCCCTGTACAATGTCGTTCCCCGGATGCAACCGTTTTGTGGCATCCGGGCTACATTCTTGCCCATACCCCTAGTGCATGGCGGCCAATGTTGTGAATAATAGGAAACCAGACCCAGCCAAGGGGCAGCGGCGCACACGGCACGGCCAGCAGCAACAGGAGAGGATTTTCGTTTGAGACGTCGATTTCCCTCTCCCCGTCCCGTCATGGCGCATGATGGCGCGACCGCGTCCCCCACGGCGCGCGAGGGTGCGCCGCCGCGCGCCCCCCTGATCACGCCCGCGCACCCGCTGGCGGACCTGCTGGCGGGCAGGAAGCTGCGCGTGGTGGGCGATGTGCATGGGGACCTGCATGCCTTCCGCCACGCGGCGGCCACGGACCGTTTTGTCATACAGCTGGGCGACCTGATTGATTACGGGCCGGACAGCGCGGGGGCGTTCCGGCTCATGCAGCAGCTGATCGACGAGCGGCGCGGCCTGTTCATCCTGGGCAATCATGACCGCAAGCTGGCCCGTGCGCTGCAGGGCCGCAAGATGCGCCGTGATCCCCCGCTCATGGAAACGCTGGCCCAGTTCATGGCCGAGGAAAATGCCGACGTGCACCAGCGCGCCCTGGCCGATCTGGCCCTGGCCCCCGCCTGGATCGTGATCGGGCGATCCGTGTTCGTGCATGGGGGCTTTCATGTCCGCATGCTGGGCGAGGCGCCACCGCCGGGACTGGGCACGGTCACGCCCCTGCTTTCGCGCGCGCTGTTTGGCGAGACCACGGGCCGGATGCAGAAGGATGGCTACCCCGAGCGCAGGCTGAACTGGGTGGACCATATTCCCGCGGGCTATACGGTCTATTGCGGGCATGACCGCCGTTCGACCGACGGGCGGCCATGGGTCCGCCACGGGCGCATGGGGGGCCGCGCCATCTTTACCGATACGGGGGCGGGCAAGGGTGGCCACCTGGCATGGATCGACCTGCCGCCACTCCTGTAAACCCAGCCCCTTATCCGATCTTGCAAAGGAAAACCGACACCGATGAACAGCACCCAGGCCCGGCATGAGGCAGCGCAGCAGAAACTTGAGGACCTGCGCCGCAGCATCGACAATATCGATGCGGCCCTGATCTACATGCTGGCCGAGCGCTTCCGCCACACGCAGGCCGTGGGCCGGCTCAAGGCCGCCAACGACATGCCCCCCGCCGACCCCGCGCGTGAGGCCCGGCAGGTCGCCCGCCTGCGCCAGCTTGCCGCCACCGCCCGGCTTGATCCGGATTTCGCGGAAAAATTCCTTGCCTTCATCATCCGTGAAGTGATCCGCCACCACGAGGCCATAGCCGCGGGTAAGGAAGGCTGAACCCGCCCATGACCGACCCGAAAGCCCTGCCCGCGCGCCAGATGGTGCTGATGCGCCATGCCCAGGCCGCCCCTGCCCCGTTTGGCGAGATGGGCCAGGATGCCGACATGCGCCGCCCCCTGACCCTCCATGGGCAGCACATGGCCGCGCGCTGCGGGGCATGGCTGCGGGCGCGCCACTTCGCACCCGACCTGGTGCTGGTCAGTCCCGCACTGCGCACGGTGCAGACGCTGGAGGCGATCGGATCATTTTATGGCGATCGGCAACCTGATATCCGACATGTGAACGCATTGTACGACGCACTGCCCGCAACCATTCGGGACATGCTGTACGAAGTTCCAGATAAATGCAGCAATATCATGATATTAGGCCATAACCCCGGCCTGTATGCACTGGTCCTGCACTGGGCTGCCGGGCGGTGCCCGGCGGCACTGGAGCCAGCGCTGCAACAGGGCTTTCCCCCCGCCTCGATTGCCTGTCTGGGCACACAGAAACCGTGGAATACCGCCACGGATGGCGAAATTCACCTGCGGGACCTGTATTGCCAATAATGTCATTGCCCGGGGCGGGCTGGGTGGATTGCCACGGCAGGGGTTTCGTTCCTATCGTCTGTCCCGAGGCCCGATGCCAGCCGCGCCCTGAGCGGCAGCCGGGTAAAAAAATTTGGGCACACTGACAAACTGCCGCACGAACGGCAGACCGCCCGGAGGTTGGAGACACGTGCCGCCCCGTGCCAACGGGCACGCAGCGGGGGCACCCAAGAGGAGTGTTGTAGATGAGCGAGTCCGAGAAAACCGCCACAATCTCGCTGAATGGCAAGGATGTTGCCCTGCCCGTGCTGTCGGGCACGCTTGGCCCGGATGTTGTTGACATCCGCAAGCTGCCGGCACAGGCCGGGGTCTTTACCTATGATCCCGGTTATGGCGAAACGGCTTCATGCTCCAGCAAGATCACCTTCATCGACGGTGAAAAGGGCATCCTGCTGCATCGCGGCTACCCCATCGCGCAGCTGGCCGAACAGGCGACCTTCATGGAGGTGGCCTATCTGCTGCTCAATGGCGAACTGCCCGCAAAGGCGGAATACGACACGTTCGTAAACTCCATCAAGCACCACACGCTGCTGCATGAGCAGATCCGCAACTTCTTCAACGGTTTCCGCCGTGATGCCCATCCCATGGCCATCCTGTGCGGCACGGTGGGCGCGCTGTCCTCCTTCTATCACGAAGGGCTGGATGTCTCGAACGCCGCCACGCGCTACCAGTCAGCGCTGCGCATCATCGCCAAGATCCCGACCATCGCGGCATGGGCCTACAAATACACCCAGGGCGAGACCTTCGTGTATCCGCGCAACGACCTGTCCTATGCGGAAAACTTCCTGTCCATGATGTTCGCGGTGCCCAGCGAGCCGTACAAGGTCAATCCGGTGCTGGCGCGCGCCATGGACCGCATCCTGATCCTGCATGCCGACCACGAGCAGAATGCCTCCACCTCCACCGTGCGGCTGGCGGGCTCGACCGGCGCCAATCCGTTCGCCTGCATTTCCGCAGGCATCGCGGCCCTGTGGGGTCCCGCCCATGGTGGCGCCAACGAGGCCGTGCTGAAAATGCTGGCCGAGATCGGGCACAAGGACAACATTCCCGAATTCATCGCCAAGGTGAAGGACAAGAACAGCGGCGTGCGCCTGATGGGCTTTGGCCACCGGGTGTACAAGAACTTCGACCCGCGCGCCAAGATCATGCAGGCCACCTGCCATGAAGTGCTGGGGGAACTGGGGATCAAGGACGATCCGCTGCTTGACCTTGCGATCGAGCTGGAAAAGATCGCCATCCACGATGAATATTTCGTCAAGCGCAGCCTGTACCCGAATGTCGATTTCTATTCGGGCATCATCCTCAAGGCCATGGGCATTCCCACCAGCATGTTCACCGTGCTGTTTGCCGTGGCCCGTACCACCGGCTGGATCAGCCAGTGGAAGGAAATGATCGAGGAGCCGGGACAGCGCATCGGCCGCCCGCGCCAGCTTTACACCGGCTCCCCGCAGCGGGACTTCACGCCATTTGACAAGCGTGGCTGAATAACGACAGCACCCCCACCCGGCGGCACCGCGCGGCCGGGTGGCGGGACCCGTGCCGGGCGTAACGGCCCGTAACGGGACAGACATAAAAAGGGGCAGGCCGCACCCGCGACCTGCCCCTTTTCCTGTTCAGGGTGGTTTTTCGGCAAGGCCCTGCCGGGTCAGTCGCACTCGCAGCCGTTAGTGGGGCCGGGACGCCGCTGGATGACATGATGGTCGATCCATTCCGACACCAGCCGCCGCGCCTCGTTAAGCGAGGATTCGGGATGGTGGATACGATACAGGGTGGTGCAGGCGTGAAAGGCCGACACATCGCTGGTCCCGACGCCACGCAGTTCCTGGTAGGCGGTGATTACGGCACGCTCGCACTTGCGAGGGATGCGACTGTTTTCAACAGACACGATGCGATGATCCATTAGTGAGAATGATTATCAGTATTGGCATATTAGAGCGAATACCCCGTGGGGGCAAGGGAGGCGTGGCCTCACACTCTGCTGAACGGGTCACGTTATATTTCCGATACCGGCTTTTTTTTGGCAATTCCGGCGGCGGGCCGACGTAGACAGATGGATTTTCGGCTCTGTTGCGGTTAATCGTCTGTGCAGTCATTCACGACAGTAGACATTATTGGGCCGGAGATAGGGTATGCACGACGCCACGGGGAACGGGGCCGGACTTTCAACAGGGTCAACCGCATGGGACCGCGATGCCGCATTGATGACGGCACGCCTGCTGCTGGAAATCAAGGCTGTCAACTTCCGCCCCGATGATCCCTATACCCTGACCTCGGGCTGGAAATCCCCGGTCTACATCGATTGCCGCCGCATCATCTTCTTCCCCCGCGCGCGGCAGAAGATCATGGAACTGGCGGTGGAAAAGATCGGCCGCCACGTAGGTTATGAAAGCATTGACGCCGTTGTGGGCGGCGAGACGGCGGGCATCCCGTTCGCCGCCTGGATTGCCGACCGCATGATGGCGCCCATGGCCTATGTGCGCAAGAAGCCCAAGGGCTTTGGCCGCAATGCCCAGATCGAGGGCGATGTGCCCGAAGGCATGCGCACCCTGCTGGTGGAGGACCTGACCACCGATGGCTCGTCCAAGGTGCAGTTCGCCAACGCGCTGCGCAACGCGGGTGCGATCGTGGACCACACGTTTGTCGTGTTCTTCTACGGCGTGTTCCCCGGTGCCTACCGCACGCTGGCGGACATGAACATAAGCCTGCATGCGCTGTGCACCTGGTGGGATGTACTGGAAGCCTGCGCGGGCAAGCCCTATTTCGCGGAAAAGGACGCCGCCGAGGTCCGCCGCTTCCTTGAAGATCCCTGTGCCTGGTCGGCAAAGCATGGCGGCGTGGGCAGTGCCGAGGAAGCCCTGGCACTTAAAACCAGACGAGACGCCGGGGCCTGACCGGCAGGCCGGTTGATGGCGCGTATCCTTGCCTTCGATTCCGGTATTGGCGGGCTGGGGGTCGTAGCCCAGCTTCGTGCCCTGCTGCCCGGTGTACCGATCGACTATCTGGCAGACACCGCCGTCTATCCCTATGGCGAGCAGCCCGATGCCCTGCTGCGGCACCGGATCGTCACCCTGCTGGGCCAGGCCATTGCCCGCCTGCGGCCCAGCGTTGTGGTCATTGCCTGCAACACCGCCAGCACCCTGGCGCTGGACAGCCTGCGCGCGACTTATGGCATACCCTTTGTCGGCTGCGTGCCCCCCATCAAATGGGCGGCGGACCATACCCGCACCGGCACCATCGGCCTGCTGGCCACGCGCGCCACGGTGCGCAGGCCCTATCTGCAGGACCTGCACGCCCGCTTCGCCCCGCGCTGCACCCTGCTGGCCCATGGCGCGCGCGGGCTTGCGGATATGGCGGAACGTGCCTTCCGTGGCCTGCCCCCCGACCGCACGCAGCTTGCCATCGAGCTTGACGGGCTGTTCGGCCAACCCGGCGGCGCGGCAATTGATGTGGTGGGCATTGGCTGCACGCACTACACCTTTCTCCTTGATGCCCTGCGCGAAAGCGGGCCAGCCGGCGTAACGTGGCTGGACCCTGCGCCCGCCGTGGCACGACAGGCCGCACGGGTGCTGACGGAGCAGGCACCTGCCATACCATGCGCCACGGGGGGGGAACGGGTCTGTTTTACCGCATTGCCGCCCGACTTCCCTGCCCTGCTGCCCGGCCTGGGCCGGCTGGGCTATGGGGCGGATGCCCTGTCCGTGTTCACGGCAGGGGAGAACACTGCCGCACACCCGATAGGAAACTGAAAGAAGTTTCTGGTGAAGCTTTTTTCAAAAAGCTGCAAAGAACGCCGCCTTTTTGAAAAAAGGCGGCACCCAAAAGCTTTTATTCCTTTATCAATGCGTTGTTCCAGACAGCCTTTAAGGGCTGACGGATAACGCCAGCCCCTGCCCCCGCGCTAGCGCAGGCGGCTGACGGTGTAGCTGGCCGTATCCTGCAACAGCTGGCGCAGGTGGCCGGGCGGGAAGATGGACAGGGCTTCCCGCGCGGCATCGGCGTATTCAGTGGCCCGGTCCAGGGTAATGCGGATGGCATCCGTGCGGGCAATCAGCTGCAGGGCGTGATCCAGATCCTCGGGCTGCTGCTCGCTGCGTTCGATCACGCGCTGCCAGAATGCACGGTCCTCTTCCGATCCCGCCGCATAGGCGGCCAGCACCGGCAGGGTGATCTTGCCTTCGCGGAAGTCATCGCCGACCGTCTTGCCCAGACGGGCCTGGTCAGCGGCGTAATCCAGCGCGTCATCCACCAGCTGGAAGGCCATGCCAAGGTTGGTGCCGTAGGATTCAAGGGCGCGTTCCACCGTTTCGTCCCGTTCGGCCACCACCGCGCCCACACGGCAGGCAGCAGCGAAGAGCGCCGCAGTTTTGCCATGAATCACTTCCAGATACTGATCAATGCGCGTGGAAAGGTCATTCTGCGTGGACATCTGCAGCACTTCCCCTTCCGCGATGGTGGCGGAAGCGGATGAGAGGATATTCATGACCTTGAGCGAGCCATCATCCGTCATGAGCTGGAACGACCGGGCGAACAGGAAGTCCCCCACCAGTACCGATGCCTTGTTGCCGAACACCGCATTCGCGCTGGCCATGCCACGGCGCAGGGAACTTTCATCCACCACGTCATCATGCAGCAGGGTTGCGGTGTGGATGAACTCCACACACGCCGCAAGCCCCACATGGCGCTGGTGCGTGGCATCCGGCTGGTAGCCGCACAGCCGGGCGGAGGCCAGTGTCAGCAGCGGACGCAGCCGCTTGCCACCGGCGGCCACCAGATGGGCCGCAAGCTGGGGAATGAGTGCGACGGGGCTGTCCATCCGCTCGACAATGGCGCGGTTGCACGCCGCCATGTCATCCGCGAGATATTCCGCCAGATCGCGCAGGGCGACTTCTGATCCATCTGCCATCGGGCGGCGAGCCCCTCTGTCTTTCTGACTTGCCGTTTGGTCGGATTCCGGCAGACTAACTGCTAGGGCCAAAAGGTTACTCTCCCGGTTCCGAATGTATCAACATGGATACGAGTATATGGGCGGCGCTGGAATAACGGTCAAGCCGGAGCACGCAGGCATGGGGTGTGCGACAGCGCGGGTACTCCCCCCCCCACCCACGGATGGCGGCCCGGTCACAACCGGCACCCTGCTGGGAGGAAAGGTGCTCTATCGCCAGTTTCCGACCGGAAACCGGACTGGATTGGAACCGGTCCTGATGGCTGCTTTTGTGCCCGCACGCCCCGGACAGGTGGTGTTGGAAGCCGGATGCGGCGCGGGTGCCGGACTGCTCTGCCTTGCGAATCGGGTGCCACACCTGACCGGAATCGGGCTGGAGCATGACCCCGCCACCGGCCGCCTTGCCGCCCATAATTTCCAGATCAATGCGCGCGACGGCCTGCGGGCCCGCGCCGCCACCCTGCCGGCCCTGCCCGATGACCCGCTGCTGTCCGGCCCCGGCACGCGCCGGATCGACCACGCCTTTGCCAACCCGCCCTGGCACGGGCACGATTCCACGCCTTCGCCCCACAGGCAGCGTGACCTGGCCCACCGCCTGCCCGACGGTGCCCTGCGCGAGTGGACGCGCGTGCTGGCGGCCCAGCTGCGCCATCATGGCACGCTGACGCTGGCCCTGCCCGCTGCCCTGCTGGCGACAGGCATCAGCGCCATGGAGGCCGCGCGACTGGGTGGCATAAGGATTTTCCCGTTCTGGCCCCGGACCGGGCAGGCCGCGCGCATCGTTCTGGTACAGGGACGCGCCAACACGCGCGCGGGCAGCGAAATGCTGCCCGGCCTGATCCTGCATGAAACGGATGGCCGCTTCACCCCCGCCGCGCGTGCGGTGTTGGAGGATGGTGCAGCGCTTCGTGCCTGAAAAACAACGGGAAAAAGTTTTTGGTGACGCTTTTTTCAAAAAGCGTCAGGAAACGCCGCCCTGTTGAAAAAAGGCGGCGCCCAAAGCCTTTTATTCCCCTGTCATTCAGTCGCCGAAAGCTTCATCCCATGTGCCCGTAGTGGAGGCACGGCTGTATTCGGTTGCCCGGTTTTCAAAGAAATTGGCGTGCTCGACCGCATTGACCATCTCATCCACCCACGGCAGCGGGTTGGTGGCGATGTCATAGATCCCGTCCAGCCCCAGCTGGCCCAGACGGCGGTTGGCCACGAAGCGGATGTAGCGCTTGACCTGTCCGGCATCCAGCCCTTCCACAGCACCCATCTCGAAGGACAGGTCGATGAAGGCATCCTCGTGCTCGACAATGTCGCGGCAGATCTGGCGGATGTCATCGCGCAGGGTATCGGTCCAGATTTCGGGGTTTTCCTGCACGAACACGCGGAACAGGCGGGCCATCGAATCACAGTGCAGCGATTCGTCCCGCACCGACCACGACACGATCTGCCCCATGCCCTTGAGCTTGTTGTGCCGGGGGAAGTTCAGCAGGATGGCAAAGGACGCGAAAAGCTGCAGCCCTTCGGTAAACGCGCCGAAGGCTGCCAGCGTGCGGGCGATCTGGTAGTTGTCACTGACCGAGAACTGCTGCATGTAGTCATATTTATCCTTCATTTCCTTATACTTGAGGAAAGCGGAATACTCGGTCTCGGGCATGCCGATAGTGTCGAGCAGATGACTGTAGGCCGCGATATGGATGGTCTCGATATTGGAAAAAGCCGAGAGCATCATCAGCACTTCAGTCGGTTTGAACACCTGGCTGTAGTGCTTCATGTAGCAGTTGTTCACCTCCACATCCGACTGGGTGAAGAAGCGGAAGATCTGGGTCACCAGATGCCGCTCGCTTTCGGTCAGGGTGCGGTGCCAGTCCTTTACATCATCGGCCAGCGGGACTTCCTCAGGCAGCCAGTGCACGCGCTGCTGGGTCAGCCAGGCATCATAGGCCCATGGATAGCGGAACGGCTTGTAGACGGGATTGGCCGTCAACAGGCTCTGTTCCATGGGGGGCTGTGCGACGGGGGCGGCTGTATCGGTCATGGCCGTGCTGTCCTGTACGGAAATGACGCTGCCAAGCACAGGCCCGGCAGCGGAAGCATGATCGGAATCTCCCGCGTCAGGCCGCGAGAGCATGGGGCTGCCTGGCCTGTTACTGACAGGCCAGGCATTCCTCGTAATCGGTCGTGGTCGCGGGCCCCGCCGTGCCGGCGGCGTCCTCCCCCTCCCTGTGCGACAGGTCGCGCTTCTCCTGCCCGTCACTGACCGCATCGGCCCGCTGGATGGACAGCGAGCGGCAGTAATACAGTGACTTCACCCCGCGCTTCCACGCCATGTAATGGATCTGGTGCAGGTCGCGCTTGTGCACGTTGGCGGGCAGGAAGATGTTGATCGACTGCGCCTGGCACACATAGGGCGCGCGGTCGGCCGCATGTTCGATCACCCAGCGCTGGTCCAGTTCGAACGCGGTCTTGAACACGTCCTTCTCCTGCCGGGTCAGGAAGTCCAGATGCTGGACACTGCCCTTGTTCAGCGTGATGGAGGACCAGACCTCGCTCGTGTTCTGCCCGCGTTCGGTCAGCAGGCGGTCAAGGTGGCGGTTACGCACGGTGAACGAGCCGGACAGGGTTTTCTGCAGGAACACATTGGCGGCAATCGGCTCGATGCCGGGGCTGGCATTGCCCGCGATGATCGAGATCGAGGCCGTGGGCGCGATGGCCATCTTGTTGGAAAACCGCTCCATCACCCCGTAATCCGCCGCATCCGGGCACGGCCCGCGCTCTTCGGCCAGCTTGCGTGATGCCGCATCGGCCTGCGCGCGGATATGCTTGAAAATGCGCCGGTTCCAGCCCTTGGCCACCACACTTTCAAACGGCACGTTGTTGGCCTGCAGGAAGGAATGGAAGCCCATCACCCCCAGCCCCACCGAACGCTCGCGCATGGCGGCGTAGCGGGCGCGTTCCATGTCGTCCGGCGCGCGGTCGATGAAGTCCTGCAGCACGTTGTCGAGGAACAGCATCACGTCCTCGATAAACTGCGGGTTGTCCTTCCACTCCTCCCACGTCTCCAGGTTGAGCGAGGACAGGCAGCACACCGCCGTGCGCTCGCGGCCATGCTGGTCCATGCCGGTAGGCAGGGTGATTTCCGCGCACAGGTTGGAAGTCTTGACCTCCAGCCCCGCCAGCTTGTGGTGTTCGGGGCGGGCATTGTTCACATGGTCGGAAAAGATGATGTACGGCTCGCCCTGCTCCATGCGCGCGGTCAGGATGCGTATCCACAGCGCGCGTGCCGAGACCTTGCGGATGACCGTGTTGTCCTTGGGGGAAAGCAGTGCCCATTCATCATCATCCGCCACCGCGCGCATGAAGGCGTCGGGCACCAGCACCCCATGGTGCAGGTTGAGCGCCTTGCGGTTGGGGTCACCGCCGGTGGGGCGGCGCAGTTCGATGAATTCCTCGATCTCGGGATGCCAGACCGGCAGGTAGACGGCAGCCGACCCCCGACGCAGCGACCCCTGGCTGATGGCCAGCGTCAGGCTGTCCATCACACGGATGAACGGAATTACGCCGGAAGTCTTGCCATTGCGGCCCACGTTCTCGCCAATCGAGCGCAGGTTGCCCCAGTACGACCCGATGCCGCCGCCCTTGGACGCCAGCCAGACATTCTCGTTCCACAGGTCCACGATGCCACGCAGGCTGTCATTCGCCTCGTTCAGGAAGCACGAGATGGGCAGGCCGCGCGTGGTGCCGCCATTGGACAGCACGGGTGTTGCGGGCATGAACCAGTGGCGCGAGATGTAGTCATACAGGCGCTGCGCGTGGGCCGCGTCCGCACCGTAATAGGACGCCACGCGACCGAACAGGTCCTGATAGCTCTCACCGGGCAGCAGGTAGCGGTTATCGAGCGTGGCCTTGCCAAACGCCGTCAGCAGCGCGTCGCGGCTGTGGTCCACGCGCACGGGATGGTGGCCGGGCAACTGGACCACATTGTCCAGCATGTCAGACATTTCAGGCATCGTGGCACTGTCCTTTCCCTGGACGATTCCATCGCCGCTGGCAGCACCATCGACCATGCCGCCGGATACACCGTCCAGGACCATTTGCATTCTCCATAACCCGCTCACAGCCGCACACAGGACCGGGCGGGTCCTGTGTGCGGGTGGAGCATCCATTTGTAATATGACCCCATATATGGATCAGACTGCCGTGGATTGCACTACATAATGTGTGGGGACAAAATGTGGACCGTTGCGCCGAATCAGCGGGCAAGCTTGCGTCAAGTATGCAAAAGGCATCTTTTATTTTTTTAAATTCGGCATGCCCGCCCCTCACGCCCCCAGCGTGCCCCAGCGCGCGGTTGCCGCGTCATCACAGGCGCGCGGAGCGACCCAGGCCGTGCTTCCATCGGCAAATTCCTCGCGTTTCCAGAAAGGTGCGTGGGTCTTGAGCCAGTCCATCATGAATTCCGTCGCCCCCAGCGCGCCCCCCCTGTGGGCCGAAGCACACAGCACCAGCACGATGGGCATGCCCACCGCCAGCCGGCCCACACGGTGGATGATGGTGCAGCCCACAAGCCCGAATCGCGTACAGGCGGATTCGGCAATCTGGCGCATCATGGTCTCGGTCATGCCGGGGTAGTGTTCCAGTTCCAGCGCCACCAGGCCGCCGCCGCCCCGGACAAAACCCGTAAACGCGCCCACTCCCCCCACTTCCGTCTGCCCTGCCAGCAGGGCCGTGGTCTCGTGGGCGGAATCGAACGCTTCCGCCTGAACGCGGATCGTAACGCGGGACATGGCGCGGTCAGCCTCCGGTAACGGGGGGGAAGAAGGCAATCTCGTCATTGGCGGCAATGGTGGCCGCGTTTGTGGCGAAACTCTGGTTCACGGCAACACGGATCAGTTCCGGCCGGCCAAAGATCTCGGCATACGCGCCGCCACGGGCGTGCAACTGGCTGATCAGGCCCGCCACGGAGTCCACGCCCGGTGGCAGGGGCAGTGTCTCACCGGGGCGGCCAAGCCGGTCCCGCAGCCATGCAAAATAGAGAATGCGCAGCATTCCGGTTTCATCTCCCTGTCTGCGGGCCATGACTGACGGATGGCCGGAGCCACCCCTCAGGGGGCCTGCTGTTCGTGAACCGTGCCATCGGCGCCAACCAGGGTACTGGTGCCATCGCCATTGGGCACGATGATGGTTGAATCCGACACGCCCTTATGCGTCGCCTCCCCCGCCAAGGGCAATGCGGAAACAGGCAGTGCCTCCGCCTGCATGCCATCGGGTGCCGGATCGTTGCCGATCTGCATCTCGCCACCGGCAGGCAGGTCCACCTCACGCTCGACCAGACGGGAGCGCGCGGCCGCATTGCCCGGGCCGTCCGGCCCCGCGCCAATGGCGTCCAGCGCCATCTGCCCGGACGGCAGGACCGGCCAGATATTATGCTCCTGCGCCACGATGGGCGGGACCCGGGCAACCCTGCCTGCTACACGGCGCATGTTTTCCACATCCGTGCGCGGGGTGTTGGGCAGGCTGCCCGGCAGTTCCGTATTGTCGGACAGGATTTTGCCAAAGCCGCCACATCCGGCCAGACATAGTAGCAGCAATGACAGCAGCATGGCGTTACGCACCGTGTTCTCCCCTTTCCCGGCCTGTCCGGCACAAGGTGGACCCGTCAGCCCACAGGAGAGAGCAACCACGCCGCGCGTTAATTTTTCATGTAATCAGGACGATAATTTTGTCGCCCCCGCCCCGGCGCCGCTGACATGGCGCAGCCCGGTGGACAGGTAGTCCCACCCGGTAATCAGGGTCAGGACGGCGGCGATCCACATCATGATGGCCCCCAGCGCGTTGACGGGCAGCCAGCCGATATGCAGCAGCCCCGCCGTGCTGTCGCCCGCCAGCAGGAAGCCGATGGCGGTCATCTGGAATCCGGTTTTCCATTTGGCCAGCCGGGTTACCGGCAGCCCCACGCGGGTTGCGGCCAGGTATTCCCGCAGGCCACTGACCAGGATCTCCCGCGAGAGGATGATGATGGCCGGGTACAGGCAGCCGTACGGCAGCCGCCCCAGCCCCGCCATGACCATGAGCGAGGCACCGACCAGCAGCTTGTCGGCAATCGGGTCCAGCATGCGGCCCAGGTCGGAATTCTGGTTCCAGGCCCGCGCCAGCTTGCCATCCAGGTAGTCGGTAATCCCCGCCAGGATGAACAGCACGCAGGCGGCGCAGTCGGTCTGGGGGGTGTGCAGGACAACCAGCCCGACAACAAGGGGAACCACAATGATGCGGGACAGGGTCAGGAGATTGGGCAGGTCGGTAAGCATGCTGATACTGCTATAGCCAAGGATGGGGAAAAGCCGAAATACTGATAACGCCTGTCAGGCAGGTTCTACGCTCACATCTGCATGACAGCCGATCAGTCCCCTGTCCAGTCGGGATGGAAATATCCGTATATGGCACGCGCCATGTCACGGTTGATACCGGGTGCATTTTCCAGTTCCCCCAGACCCGCCTGGCGCACGCTGCGGGCCGAGCCGAAATGCTTGAGCAGCGCACGCTTGCGTGCAGGTCCAACGCCCGGAATATCGTCCAGTTCCGAGCGCACCAGCGTTTTGGAACGGCCCGCGCGGTGGGTGGTGATGGCAAAGCGGTGTGCCTCGTCCCGCAGGCGCTGGAGGTAGTACAGCACCGGGTCACGCGACGGGAGCTGGAAGGGGGCGCGGCCTTCGGTATGGAACCATTCGCGCCCGGCATCCCTGTCCGGCCCCTTGGCAATGGCCACCAGCGTCACCCCCGTGACCCCCAGTTCGTCCAGCACGCCGCGCACGGCGGTATACTGCCCGGCACCGCCATCGATCAGCAGGATGTCGGGCCAGTCCTCGGGGCGCACGCCCTCCTCGCGGTCCTTCAGCGCGCGGCGGAAGCGGCGTTCCAGCACCTCGCGCATCATGGCGAAGTCATCGCCCGGCGTGACCGGCCCCTTGATGGAGAATTTGCGGTAGGCCCGCTTGTCAAACCCTTCCGGCCCGCCCACCACCATCACGCCATAGGCATTGGCGCCCTGGATGTGGCTGTTGTCGTAGGTCTCGATCCGGCGCGGGGGTTCCGCCAGCCCGAACAGGTCGGCCACGCCCTGCAAAAGCCGGGCCTGGCCGGCGCTTTCCGCCATCCTGCGCTCCAGCGCTTCGCGCGCGTTGATTTCGGCATGCTCGATCACGCCGCGCTTTTCGCCACGCCGGGGGTGGATGATCTCCACCTTCCGCCCCCGCCGCAGGCCCAGCGCCGCGGTCAGCACGTCCAGTTCCGGCAGGTCCTGATTGACCAGGACCTGCGCCGGCGGCGGCTTGTCGTCATAGAACTGGCCGATGAAGGCGGCGAGCACGTCGGGCGCGTTCTCGTCACGCGCATGGCTGGGAAAGAACGCCCGGTTGCCGTTGTTGCGCCCGGCGCGGATGAAGAACACCTGAATGCAGGACTGCCCCGCGATCTGCCAGATGGCGATGATGTCCGCATCCGTCACGGTAGAGGGATTGATGACGCTGGAATCCTGCTGCAACGCCGAAAGCCCCCGTATGCGGTCGCGGATCGCCGCCGCGCGCTCGAACTCCAGCGCGCCTGCCGCCTCCTCCATCTCGCGCCCCAGCTGTTCGCGCATATGGGGGTTGCGGCCCGCCAGGAAGTCGCGTGCCTGGGCGGCCAGCCCGGCATAGTCCTCGCGGCTTATGCGGTCGGTGCAGGGAGCCGAGCAGCGGTGGATCTGGTGCAGAAGGCACGGGCGCGTGCGGCCCTGCATCTCGCTGTCGGAGCATGAGCGCAGCAGGAAGGTGCGCTGGAGCAGGTTGAGCGTCTGGTTGACCGACCAGGCGGACGCGAACGGCCCCCAGTAGCTTGCCCCCTTCACCGGCTTGCCCCGGTGCTTGCTGATCTGGGGGAATTCATGCCGGTCGGTCAGCATGATCCACGGATAGCTCTTATCGTCGCGCAGCAGGATGTTGTACCGCGGCTGCATGCGCTTGATGTAGTTGGACTCCAGCAGCAGGGCCTCGGCCTCGGTATGGGTCGTGACGATTTCCATGCCGTGGGTTTCCGACACCATGCGCCGCAGCCGTTCGGTCAGGCGGCTGACATGGGTATAGGACGTCACGCGCTTCTTCAGGTTGAGCGCCTTGCCCACGTACAGCACATCACCCTTTGCCCCCAGCATGCGGTACACGCCGGGGGATTGCGGCATGGTCTGCAGGGCATGGTGGATCGCCGCCACCCCCACGGGCCGGGTCGGGGGGGCTGAAATGGCCGTTGTCATGGTTGGTGGCCGTTCATCCACCGATGATGTGGATAAGTCTGTGGAGCAGCAGCAGAAAAAAACGTGCGGATGGCGGTTTTCCTTTCCTGCAACTGGATTGCCCAAAAAAACATCACTAAAGATAACCTACTGTTTTATAACAATTATATTTGGGAACCCCGCAGCCGGAAAAAAAATCCCACCCCTGATTGGCCGGATTCAGGCCTGTCAACCCCACAGGTGGACAAATTGTGGCATCAGTGTGATGGCGGGGTCCGGTTTCCTTTTTGCACGAAATATCAGCCGCCTTTTGCAATTCGTTCCTGTTTTTGTCCTGCACGGCCCGGCGGGGGCGGAAAAATATTCTTGTCAGCCCCGCCCGGATCGGCAATGCACCCGATATGCGTATCGTAACCTGGAATATCAATTCCCTCCGCCTGCGGATGCCCCTGCTCGCCCGTCTCTGCGCGGAAACGGCGCCCGACATGGTCTGCCTGCAGGAAACCAAGGTGCCCGATGCCCTGTTCCCGCTGGAGGCGGTGCGGGCGCTGGGGTTCGGCCATGTCGCCTATCGCGGCATGAAGGGATATAATGGCGTGGCCATCCTGTCACGCCAGCCGGTGCAGGTGCTGGAGGATACGCCGGACTGGTGCGCGCGGGGCGACTGCCGCCACCTGGCCGTACGCCATGGCAGCGGGGAGACGGCCATCGACGTGCATGATTTCTACGTGCCCGCCGGTGGTGACATTCCCGACCCGGATGAAAACCCCAAATTCGCCCACAAGCTGGCATTTGTGGAAGAGGCACGCCACTGGTTTTCCGCCCGCGCCATGCGGCGTACGGTGCTGGTGGGGGATCTGAACATCGCCCCGCTGGAACACGATGTGTGGAGCCATAAGCAGTTGCTGAAGATCGTCAGCCACACCCCGGCGGAAACCGAACGCCTGCTGGCATGGCAGCAGACCGGCTTTATCGACGCGATGCGCCACTTCGTACCCCCGGCGGAGAAGCTTTACACCTGGTGGTCCTATCGCAACCGTGACTGGAGTGCCTCTGACCGGGGGCGGCGGCTGGACCATGTATGGGTCACGCCCGACCTGAGGGACGCGCTGCGCGGCATGCAGGTGCTCCGCCCCGCGCGAGACTGGGACAAGCCATCCGACCATGTGCCGGTCATTGTCGATATGGACGCCTGAGCGTCCTGCCCCCGCGGGAATTGTCTGAAAACGATTCATGGGAAAAAACGGACGTTCCCGGGTGCCGGTAGCGTTCTGGAAAACACGTCACCGGACACGTCCGCATGACGGGCAGGACGTGTGCAGGATGCACGCCCCATAAACACGACCGGGCCGCCCGAAACCGGGCGGCCCGTCATGAAAAGCCGTCACGCCATCCCTGCCATCAGGCCAGGGCGGGCTTGCCCCCTTCGGGGTCCAGGCGATAGCCGCCACCTTCCGTCACCAGCAGGGACGCATTGGTGGGATCAGGCTCGATCTTCTGGCGCAGGCGGTAGATATGCGTCTCAAGCGTATGGGTGGTCACGGCGGCGTTGTAGCCCCAGACCTCGTTCAGCAGCACCTGCCGCGGCACCGGGCGCGTGCCCGCGCGGTACAGGAATTTCAGGATGGCCGCTTCCTTTTCCGTCAGCCGGATGCGGCGGTTCTTTGCCGTTTCCTGCAGAAGCTTGGCGGACGGGCGGAAGATGTATGGCCCGATGGCGAAGACCGCGTCCTCGCTATTTTCGAAAATCCGCATCTGCGCGCGCAGGCGGGCCAGCAGTTCGGCAATACGGAACGGTTTGGCCACATAGTCATTGGCCCCCGCGTCCAGCCCGCGCACCACATCCGTCTCGTCATCCGAGCCAGTCAGGATGATGATGGGGATGCGCTTGCCCTTGCGCCGCAGATCGGCGCAGAAATCACGGCCATCCCCGTCAGGGAGGGAAACGTCGAGGATGATCGCATCGAACCGGGCACCCGGCACCTGCAGTTTTTCCCACGCTTCGGCGACGGAGCCTGCCTCGATCGCTTCAAATTCACCATCAATCTGTAGCTGTTCAACGAGCATTTGACGTAAAGTCTGATCGTCGTCCGCTATCAGTATGGGACGTGCTCCTGCCATCGAACCCTCTTTATCACTTTAGTTCCGACCCATTATCGGGCCGGTTTCTGTCTTGCCGTTCATGCCCCGCCATGCAACCCGTCCGGCCCATGACCCGACGGCCATCATGCCGCGTGCAGTCGAATCAGGCTGCAGATACCATACACAAGACCCGATCCAGAGGAATTCATGATACGCGCTATTTTACAAACGAATACAGGTCTGGATGCACGACTGCATTGCATGGGTGCGGACATGCCCGCGATTATCGGCGCGGGCGGCATAAAAAACCACAAGATCGAGGGGGATCACGCCACACCTGCCGGGATCTGGCCGCTGCGGCGGGTCTTCTACCGCGCCGACCGGGTGCCATCACCTGTCTGTCATCTGCCGGTGGAACCCCTGGGTCCGCACGATGGATGGTGCGATGACCCCGCGCATCCCGACTACAACCGCCACATCACCCTGCCCCACCCCGCCCGGCACGAACGGCTGTGGCGCGATGATCACGTTTATGACATTCTTGTGGTTCTTGGTTATAACGACGATCCCGTCCAATCGGGCCGGGGCTCGGCCATTTTCCTTCATCTGCCCCCACGCGGTGGCCGACCGACCGAAGGCTGCGTTGCCGTGGCCGAAGCGCTCCTGCGCCAGCTTCTGGCGGCGGGGCTGGGGGAGATCGAGGTCAGGCCGGCATGACGCCCCGCTGCCCGGCGGGGGGACGGGCCACCGCCGCATCGGGCGGCACGAGGCGGATGATGATGTCGCCCGCCGCGGCCTCGGCGGGAATCGCGTCCTCGGCCGAGCAGATCCAGATCGCGGTACCCTTGCGGATGATCATGAACAGCATGGCCGGACCCTGGAGCAGCTGCTCCTCGCCCATATCGGCGCGCATGGTGTGGCTGGCGAAACGCCAGCCCTGCGCGTAAAGCGAGTCGATCATCGAGAAATTCCACCCCGGCTCCCCCAGGACCTTGCCGCGTGAATCCCGGCTCAGCCCATGGTACAGGTCCAGCCGGGCAATGCCGGGACTGACCTGGAACACACGCTGGCGCCCGAGATCGGGCGCCATGCGCGCGCAGACAAGGCCGTTATAGATGGCATCGGGCGTTGCCGCGATCAGGTAGTCCGCCGGGCGTTCCGCCAGGCTTTCCTGCCCCGCGTCCGAAAGCAGTTCGGCACTCAGGATCGGCACGCCAAGCTTTGCCGCCTTGTTCAGCGCGGGCGCATAGGTATCGACCAGCAGCACCGGTATGCCCTGGTCATGCACCACGCGCGCAAGGTTGGTGGACCAGGCATTGGCCCCCATGATGGCCAGCGCCGGTTCATCGGACAGTGTCAGCCGCAGCGCGCGCGCCAGCGGCCGCAGCGAAAATCCGTGCAGGATCATGGTGGACGCGATCAGTGCGAACACGGCGGGCGTGATCAGGTTGGCGCCAGGATAGCCCGCTTCACGCAGCTGCAGCCCGACCACACCGGCCACCGCCGCCGCCACGATGCCGCGCGGCGCGATCCAGCCCACGAACAGCCGCTCCTGCCATGACATGCTGGCCCCGATGGTGGACAGGAAGATGCCCAGCGGCCGGACCACGAACATGACCGTGAATGTCAGCGCCATGATGGGCAGCGAAAGCTGGGCCAGCAGCGTGCGCTGCAGGTCCGCCGTCAGCAGCACGAACAGGCAGGACACCACGATCACGCCCAGCGATTCCTTGATGCGCTGCAGTTCCGATATGCCCGTGACCTGCAGGTTGGCCAGCGCCATGCCGAACACGGTGGCGGCCATCAGCCCCGCCCCCTGCATGATCAGGTTGCAGAATGCCGCGACCCCCATGGCAAAGGCCAGGATGATGGGAATGCGCAGGATTTCGGGCAGCAGGTCGCGCGCGGACAGGAACTTGATCAGCATGGCGGGAAAGACGCCACAGGCAATCGAGAACATGGTGGCGAACAGCAGGTGCGGCCCGATCTCGACCGCCGCAAGCGACATCCCCGCCGTGTGCGACGGGCGCAGCAGCAGGCATTCCAGCACCAGCGTTGCCAGGATGGCGGCAATCGGGTCATTGACGATCGCCTCCCACCGCAGGAACGCCGCCACCCGTGGCCGCAGCTTGGTATGGCGCAGCAGCGGCAGCACCACCGTGGGGCCGGTCACCACCACGATCGCGCCGAACAGCCACGCCGTGCCCCACGGCAGGTGGCCGATATAATGCGCCGCGATCGAACCGAGTACCCAGTTGATGGGCAGGGCCGCCGCCGTCAGGCGCAGCACGCCCTCGCCCGACTCCCGCCATTGCCGCAGGTCCAGCGCCAGCCCGCCCTCGAACACGATGAAGGCCACCGCCATGGACACAAGCGGGTGGAAATAAGGCCCGATTGCCGCCGCCGGGTGCAGGAGCCCCAGCCCCGGCCCGTAGATCAGCCCAAGGGCGAACAGCAGCACGATGGCCGGCAGCCTGAAGCGCCACGCCACCCACTGGGCCGCGATCCCGCCGCCCAGAACGCACAGAATTCCTATTGCCAGGTTGGTTGCCTGCATGCCCGTATCCCGCATTGTTGCAAACGCCCCAGCCGCCTGCCAGCTGCGCGTTCACGGGCAGGGAATGCGATCATGGCGTATCCGTTCAACCGATATGTATATCAGCCATCACGCTGCATGATGGCAGCAAAAAAACCATCGGTATGGTGCTGGCGTGGTGTCAGGCTGACCTGTCCGTCCGTGCTCAGGCCGGGCGGCAGGTCATCGTGCGCCCCGTCGGGGGCCACCAGCGAAAAGGCGGGATTGCGCGCAAGGAAGGCGGCGATCTGGTCCCCGTTCTCCTCGCGCAGCACGGAACAGGTGGCATAGACCATCCGTCCACCAGGCCGGACCAGCGCCGCCGCGCGGTCGATGATTTCGGCCTGCTTGGCGGTCAGTTCCAGCAGGTCCTGCTCCCGCAGGCGCAGGCGGGCATCGGGATTGCGCCGCCATGTGCCGGTGCCGGTGCATGGCGCATCGACCAGCACGCGGTCAAAACTGCCGCTGCGCCTGCGCGCCCAGCGGTCCCCCGCCACCAGCAGGTGGCGCTCGGCATTGTGAACGCCCGCACGACGCAGGCGGCGCACGGCCCCCTCCAGCCGGGGTTCGGATACATCGCACGCCACGATGTGGCCGCGATTCTCCATGGTCATGGCCATGCCCAGCGTCTTGCCCGCCGCCCCCGCGCAGTAATCCAGCACGCGCATGCCGGGACGGGCACCCACGGCGGCAACCACAAGCTGGCTGCCCTCGTCCTGTATCTCGATCAGTCCGTTGCGGAATGCGGTGCTGGAGGTAACCGGCTGGCGCCCCGCCACCCGCAGCCCCCAGGGTGAAAGGGCTGTCTCCTCCGCCCGGATGCCATCCCTGTCCAGCGCCGCGCACGCGGTGGCACGGTCGGACTTGAGCAGGTTGACCCGCAGGTCCAGCGTGGCCTCGCCATCCATGGCGGCCAGTTCGGCCTCCAGCCCGTCGCCGAATGTGCGTTCCAGCCGGGGCAGCAGCCAGTCGGGTACCTCCAGCCGGACCGCGCGCGGCATATCCGCATGCACCATTCCCTGACCACGCAGCCGGTCATACAGCGCGCTTTCATGCCCGATCAGCCCCAGCGGGGCGTACCGCTCCCCGGTGAACAGGGTGTGCGGGGTTTCATGGCCATCGGGTTCCAGCGCCATCATGGCCAGCACCAGTGTACGCGGCGTGACCTGGCCGCCCGCGCGCGCGATCCACCAGTGCAGCCTGCGCCAGTGGCGCAGCACGCGCCACACGCGCGCCGATATGGCCCGGCGGTCGCCGCCGCCAATATAGCGCCGTTCACGGAAGAAGGCATTGGCCAGCGCATCGGCGGGGCGCTGCGGCGTGGCCTCCATTGCGGCAAGCAGGTCAATGGCGGCGGAAAGCCGTGCGCTGGGTGTCATGGATCAGGGAACCGTTACTGTGGAAAGACCGGCAGGATCAGTCCTGCTGGTAGTTGGGGGCTTCACGCGTGATGGACACGTCATGCACATGGCTTTCACGCAGGCCCGCCCCCGTGATGCGACGGAATCGCGCACGCTGCTGCAGGTCGGCAATGGTGGCGGAGCCGGTATAGCCCATGCCCGCGCGCAGGCCACCCACAAGCTGGTGCACAACCGCACCCATCGCGCCCTTGTAGGCCACGCGGCCCTCGATGCCTTCGGGCACCATCTTGTGCGTGTCCTTGATGTCCTGCTGGAAGTAGCGGTCCGCCGACCCGCGTGACATCGCACCCAGGCTGCCCATGCCGCGATAGGACTTGTAGGTCCGCCCCTGGTACAGGAACACCTCGCCCGGCGCTTCTTCCGTGCCCGCCAGCAGCGAGCCGATCATCACCACGTCGGCCCCCGCGCCAATGGCCTTGACGATATCGCCCGACGTCCGCACGCCACCATCGGCAATGGCGGGCACGTCCAGTTCATGGCACGCGGCCGATGTTTCCATCACGGCGGAGAACTGCGGCACGCCCACACCGGCCACGATGCGCGTGGTGCAGATCGAACCCGGCCCGATGCCCACCTTCACGCAGTCGGCCCCCGCCGCGATCAGCGCACGCGCGGCTTCGGGCGTTGCCACGTTGCCGGCAATGATCTGGATGTCGGACTTGAGTGCGCGCACCTGCTCGATGGATTTGAGCACGCCCATGGAATGGCCATGCGCGGTGTCGATCACCACCACATCCACGCCGGCGGCAATCAGTTCGCGCGCGCGGCCCACGCCGTCCTCTCCCACGCCGGTGGCGGCGGCACACAGCAGGCGGCCCATGCTGTCCTTGTTGGCCTGCGGGTACTGGACCGCACGGTCCATGTCCTTGACGGTGATCAGGCCGATGCAGCGGTCCTCGTCATCCACAACCAGCAGCTTCTCGATCCGGTGGCGGTGCAGCAGCTGGCGGGCCTGGTCGCGGTCGGCATTGTTGCGCACGGTCACCAGGTTCTCGCGCGTCATCAGTTCATACACGCGCTGGGCGGGGTCGGTGGCAAAACGGACATCGCGGTTGGTCAGGATGCCGACCAGCCGATTGGTCTCACGTTCCACCACCGGCAGGCCGCTAATACCGTGGCGCGACATGGTGGCGTTGACTTCCGCCAGCGTCTGGTCGGGATAGACGGTGACGGGATTGACCACCATGCCCGATTCGAAGCGCTTGACGCGCCGGACCTGCTCGGCCTGCTGTTCAACGGTCAGGTTCTTGTGGATGACGCCCAGCCCGCCATTCTGGGCCATGGCGATGGCCATGCTGTCCTCGGTCACGGTGTCCATGGCGGACGAGATCAGCGGAATGTTCAGCGTGATCGTGCGGGTCAGCCGGGTTTTTGTCGATGTCTGCGCGGGCAGGACGTTCGATTCGTCGGGAACGACCAGCACGTCATCAAAGGCGAGGGCCTCGCGAATGCGATCCTCGATCCGGGGGGCGGATGTGTTTTTCGGTATGGAAGACATGATGCAGGGGCCTCGTCAGCAGATGGCGGCTTCCCCGCGCCTCGGGTCACCGACCGTTGGCGCTCCCTCTTAGGGGGCGGCGTGCCCGCTTGCAAGCCTTACGCGCATGCCCGATGCGCTTTATTGTGCGGATGGGGCAAAAATGCCCCCTGCCCCCTTAAAATCAGAAAAGCGTTTTTGGTGAAGCTTTTTTCAAAAAGCTTCAAAGAAAGCCGCCTTTTTGAAAAAAGGCGGCACCCGGAGCCTTTTATTATCTGGCTGCGTCAGGCACGTTTTCATGCATGCAGGCGCAAACCGTCATACGCCGCCTCCACCCCATCGGGCAGGTTGGCCTGCATCCAGCCCCAGTCCATGTCCGGCCCCATATGGGTCAGCACGGTGCGGCGCGGCTGGATGATGTCGCGCCAGCGCAGCACCTGCGCCACCCACCCGTGGGAGGGATGGACCTCGCGCTGGAAGCAGCCGATCACCCACGTATCCACGCCGCGCAACGTCTCCAGCGCCGTATCATCCAGTTCCGCCACGTCGGTACAGTAGGCCATGGGGCCGGCACGCAGGCCCAGTGTCTCGGTCCGGCCGTGACGCTGGGCAAACAGCTGCACCGTCATCCCGGCCATGGTGCGGGTGGACGGCAGGGCAACGTGATGCACATCCAGCACGGGGCGGAAAATACGCGGCGGTGTCCAGGGACGGAAGGCGTAGTCAAAGCGGACGCTGATCTCGTCCATTACCTCCACCGTTCCATAAACCGGCAGCGGGCCGCCAATGATGCGGTTGATGGTCCGCAGTTCGTCCAGTCCGGCAATATGGTCGGCATGGGCATGGGTATAGACCACCGCATCCACGGTGCCGATCCGCTGGGCCAGAAGCTGGTCACGCAGGTCCGGCCCGGTATCGACCAGCAGCCTGCGGCCCGGCCCGTCATCTATGATGACCGATGAGCGGGTGCGGCGGTTGCGCGGCTCGCCGGGGTCGCACTCACCCCAGTCCCCTGCCCCGTCGGGGCCACCCAGCATGGGCACGCCAGCCGAACCGGCACAGCCAAGGATGATCATCTCCATGCCGGTCAGACCGCCTGGCTGAACAGGCGGCTGAAATTGCGGGTGGTCATCTCGGCAAAGGCCGCGTCCTCCATCCCGCGCAGTTCGGCCAGCCTGCGTGCGGTATAGGCCACGTAACCCGGCTCGTTGCGCTTGCCGCGCCGGGGCACGGGGGCAAGATAGGGCGAATCCGTCTCGACCAGCAGGCGGTCGGCGGGTACCGCCTGCGCCACGTCCCGCACCGCCTGCGCGCGGTTGAAGGTGGCGATGCCCGAAAAGCTGATATACCCCCCAAGCTCCAGCGCGCCCGCCGCAAGCGCCGGCCCGGAGGAAAAGCAGTGGATCAGGAACGGGAACGCCCCGCGGCTTTCCGTCTCGTCCCGCAGAATGGCCAGCGTGTCGTCATCGGCCTCCCGCGTGTGGATGACCAGCGGCAGGCCGGTACGGCGGGCTGCATCGATATGCACGCGGAAGCTTTCGTGCTGCTTCGGCCTGATTTCGGGCTGGCCGTGAAAATAATCCAGCCCGCTTTCCCCGATGCCCACCACGCGCGGGTCATCGGCCATCGCCACCAGTTCTGTAACCTCGGGCAGCACTTCCTCATCCACATGGTCGGGATGGGTGCCAATGGTGCACCAGACCCTGAGTTCCGGGCTGTCCAGTTCCGCCAGCCGCTTCTGCTGGTCCGCGTGCGACAGGCGGGTGCCGATGGTCACCATGCCATCCACCCCGGCCTGCCGCGTGCGGGCCAGGATTTCGGGCATTTCCCCGGCGGAAAAATGGTCGAGGTGACAGTGGGAGTCGGTCAGTCCCGTGCGGGTCATGAAGCCTCCGGTTCGACATAACGGGGAAAGATGCCCTGGGGCGCCGGCAGCGCGCGGCCCGCGGGCAGCGGGACATCAAGGGATGCGAAGGTACGCTCGCCTTCCGCCACACCAAGCTGGGTCAGCATCCTGTCCATGCTGCCGGGCATGTAGGGCTGAAGCACGGTGGCGATGATGCGCAGCGCATCGGCCAGCACGCGCAGCACGTCGCCCATGCGGGCGGCATCGGTTTTCTTCAGCTTCCACGGGGCCTGATGGTCGATATAGGCGTTGCAGGCGCGGATCAGCTTCCACACTTCCTCCAGCGCATCGGTCAGGGCCTGGCGGTCGATCTGTTCGTGCATGATCTGCACCAGCAGGCTGGCCGGGGCCAGCAGCTTCGTGTCTTCCGGCGTGTGGGTGCCCTGCGGCGGCAGCTTTCCGTCGCAGTTGCGCGCGATCTGGGACAGCGTGCGCTGGGCCAGGTTGCCAAGATCATTGGCCAGTTCGACATTCATGCGCGAGATGATGGCCCGGCGGCTGAGGTCACTGTCCCCGCCAAAAGGCATCTCGCGCATCAGGAAGAAGCGGATCGGGTCAAGGCCGAACTCCGTAACCAGGTCGCGCGGGTCCACCACGTTGCCCAGCGACTTGCTCATCTTCTGGCCCTCGATGGTCCACCAGCCATGCGAGAACACGCGATCGGGCAGCGGCAGCCCGGCCGCCATCAGCAGCGCGGGCCAGTAGATGGCATGGAAGCGCAGGATGTCCTTGCCCACCAGATGCAGGTTGGCGGGCCAGAATCCCCAGCGCGCGGCCCCCGCATCGGGATAGCCCACGGCGGAGAGGTAGTTGGCCAGCGCGTCCACCCACACATACATCACATGCTTCGGGTCGCCTGGCACCGGAATGCCCCAGCTGAAGCTGGTGCGGCTGACCGACAGGTTGCGCAGGCCCTGCTTTACGAAACTGATCACTTCGTTGCGGCGGCTGGCGGGTTCGATAAAGCCGGGCCGGGTTTCATACAGTTCGAGCAGCCTGTCACCGAATCTGGACAGGTCGAAGAAATACGACGGCTCCTTCACCCATTCCACGGCGGCCCCGGTGGGCGCGACCTTTTTGCCATCCGGCCCGTCGATCAGTTCTTCCTCGCCATAGAAGCACTCATCGCGCGTGGCGTACCAGCCTTCATACGCATCCAGATAGATGTGGCCGTTTTCCTCCAGCTTCTTCCACAGCGCCTGCGCGCCCTGCACATGGCGGGGTTCGGTGGTGCGGATGAAGTCATCATAGGAAATGGCCATCGTGTCATACATGTCACGGAAATCGGCCGCGACCCGGTCGGCAAAGGCGATGGGGGTCATGCCTGCCGCCTGCGCGGCCTGCTCCACCTTCTGCCCGTGCTCGTCCGTTCCGGTCAGGAAAAAGACATCAAACCCCGCCAGCCGCTTGAAGCGCGCGATCACGTCCGCCGCGACGGACGTGTAGGCATGGCCGATATGTGGCGCCCCATTCACGTAATAGATCGGTGTTGTGACGTAGTAGCGCCGTGTCATGTTTCACTCACCCGTGCAAGCGCCGTAAGGATCGCCTGCTGTTCGTCCAGATTGAATTGTTCGGTCTCGGCGCGCAACCGGGCCATGTCCTGCCACAGCAGGGCCATGCGGGCCGGGCGCAGATCACGCGCCTGCGGCGCGACCGGATTGCGGGCCAGGTCACAGGCCCTGTCAGATATGGCATCGCAGAGCAGATCGAAAAAGACGGAAAAGCCATTTTCTTCCTGTACCATCGCCGCCACGTCATAGGCCCCGGCCGGTGTCACCTGCCCCGCCATGACCTGTTCCACCAGCCCCGCCAGCACCGCACCGCCGCCATGCAGCAGTTCAAGCGCCCGGCCCGGCGCGCCATGGGCCAGCGGTATGATGGCGTCCAGCCGGTCGGGGGGCGGGGCGTCGGGCATGGCGGACAGCACCGCATGCATGGCCGCATTGTCCATGGGTGCCAGGTTCAGCACCCGGCAGCGGCTGCGGATGGTGGGCAGCAGGCGGCCGGGCATGGCGGCGGTCAGGATCAGGATCGCGCGCTCGGGCGGTTCCTCCAGTATCTTGAGAATGGCGTTGGCCGCCGTGCGGTTCATGTAGTCCGCGCCATCCACGATCACCACGCGCCACCCGCCTTCCGCCGCCGTGCGGTGCAGGAAGGTGCCGATGGGCCTGATGTCATCGGCCACGATCTCGCGCCGCAGGGGCGGCGGGGCGCCCTTCTTCCTTTTCTTGCGGCTTTTCTCGTTCACGCCCCGGGCAATGACCAGCAGGTCGGCATGGGTGCCCGCGCTGACACGACGGCCCACGGCGCTGGCATGGTCCCGCGCGCCCAGCAGCGTACGCGCCATCATGAAGGCCATCGTGGCCTTACCCACCCCTTCCGGCCCGGTCAGCAGCCAGGCATGGTGCAGCCTGCCGCTGCGGATGACGGACAGGAATTCGGCCCAGGCCGCGTCATGCCCCACCAACTGGCGACAGGTGCGCGGGTCCTCCATCAACCGCCCCGACCCGCAAGGCGGGGTGCCAGCACGGCGCGGATGGCCTGCTGCACGCCCCCGGCATCACCGCTGGCGTCAATACGGTGGCAGCGCGCGGCGTCGCGTCGGGCAATCGCGTCGAACCCGGCGGCCACGCGGGCGTGGAAGGCCGCATCCTCCGCCTCATACCGGTCCGCGCGCCCGTCCGCGCGCTGGCGCAGGCGGTCACGGGCCACGTCGGGGGGCACCTGCAGCACGAAGGTCAGGTCTGGCTGCACGGGCAGCATTGCGCGCAGCTGGCCGATCATGTCCAGCAGCCCCGTATCGGCATGGCTCACGCCGTAACCCTGATAGGCTTCGGTCGAATCGGCAAAGCGGTCACAGACCACGATCCGCCCCTGCGCCAGGGCCGGCAGGATGCGGCGGTCCACATGGTCGGCCCGGGCGGCGAAATGGGTCAGCACCTCGGCACGCGCCGAAAGGTCATGGCCGCCAAACAGCAGGAAGTCGCGCAGCGCTTCCGCCGCCTCCGTCCCCCCCGGCTCGCGCGTCAGGTCGACATCGTGGCCATGGGCGCGCAGGTGATCGGCCAGCAGCCGGGCCTGGGTGGACTTGCCCGCCCCCTCGCCCCCTTCAAACGTGATGAACAGCCCGCGCATGCGCTAGCCATGCCCCAGCTTGCGCCCCAGCGCGGCGGAGGCACGCCCCACCAGCCCAAGCCTGCCCACGGCCGCCCCGGCAATGAGCGGGATGCGGATTTCGGCCAGGCCGGTATTGGCAATCACCATTTCCCCCAGCTGCTGCCCGGCCGCAACCGGTGCGGGCACGGGGCTGGTATAGTCCACGCTGACATGCACCCGGTTCTGCCAGCCATGGGGCAGCGTGAGTGTTATGTCACGGGTGGCCACCAGCGGCACGGTGGCGGCCTGCCCCAGCCATACGGGCACGTTGTCCACCACCGCGCCGTTATGGACCAGGGTCGCGTTCTCGAAATTGACGAACGACCATTCGAACAGGCGCTCGCCCTCCTGCGCGCGGGCATTGCTGCTGGGCAGGCCATTGATCGCCATGACCACGCGGTTGCCGCCACGCTCGGCGCTGGCGCACAGGCCGAAGCCGCCTGCGTCGGTATGCCCGGTCTTGAGCCCATCGGCCACGCCGCGCACCACCAGCACGTTGCGATTTTCCTGCGATATCTTGTTATAGCGGAAGCTTTTTTCAGAAAAGAAATGATAATAGTCGGGAAAATCGTGGATCAGGTGCATGGCGATGGTCGCCACGTCGCGCGCCGACATGTAATGCCCGTCCATCGGCCAGCCGGTGGCGTTGAGGAAGTGCGAGTTGCTCATGCCCAGTTCGGCCGCCTTGGCGTTCATCAGGCCCACGAACTGCTCCTCCGACCCGGCAATGCCTTCGGCCAGTACGATACAGGCGTCATTGCCGGACTGGATCACCATGCCCTGGATCAGGTCGGACACGGCCACCGTGCCGTTGAGCGGCACGAACATCTTCGAACCCTGCATCCGCCACGCCTTTTCACTGACCGGCAGGGTCTGTTCCAGCGTCAGCCTGCCCGCGCGCAGCATGCCGAACACGATGTAGGCCGTCATCATCTTGGTCAGTGATGAAGGGGGCATGCGCTCGTCGGCCGCCTTTTCCAGCAGCACGGCCCCCGTGGTGTAGTCCACGATGCATGCCCAGCGCGCAAGCGTGTCGATCGGGCCGATCAGGCTGTTGGCCGGCGTGGCGGGCACGACGGGCGCCGCCGCATCGGGGGCTGCGGCGACGGGATGGCGGCGGCGGGCCGCGGGGGCCGCGAGCGCGGTGGAGGAGACAAGAAGGCTGGTTGCCCCAGCCAGAAGGAAACGTCGGGTGTGCATTACATCCTTGGTCCGGTAGGTCCCGGCCGGGCACGCGCGCCCGGCTGGCGTGACAGGGTGGTCCGTCACGTGATTTCATTCCCCAGCAGGCCCACGGCCAGCGCATAGAAATCAGAGGGATTGTAGCGACGGATCGCGGCGAAATTGCGATAGACCATGAAGGCATCCCCCCCCGGCCCATCGGGGCGCAGCACGGCCCCCGTGGCCTCGGGCCGGGCGAAGGGCACGCCGCCGGGCTGGGTTATGCCCATCTGCATCCACTGTGCCAGCGTGCGCACCTGCATGCGCCCCAGTGCGGACTGGGCCACGCTGTCGGGCACGCTGATCTCCTGCCCCCATGTCTCGCCCGCGACCCAGCCCGAACCGGCCAGGTAGCTGGCGATGGAGCCGAATATGTCGGGCATGGAATGCCAGATGTCGCGCCGCCCGTCGCCATCGATGTCGACGGCGTATTTCAGGTAGGCGCTGGGCATGAACTGCGGCTGGCCCATGGCGCCGGCATAGCTGCCGGTCATGAGTTCGGGGGTAATGTCCCCCGCGTTGAGGATGGTGAGCGCATGGAACAGTTCATCATGGAAGAACTGCGCCCGCCGCCCCTCGAACGCCAGGGTGCACAGCGCGTCCACCACCGCGAATTTGCCCGTGATCGTGCCATAGGCCGATTCCAGCCCCCATATGCCCATCACCGCGCCCGCCGCCACGTCGTAGCGGGTCAGGACCTGCTGTTCCAGTATGGCGCGCCGGGCGGCAAAGGCGGCGCGCCCGTCATCAATCTTGCGCTGGGTCAGCACGCGGCTGCGGTACTGCGCCCATGTCAGGTGGAATTCCGGCTGGTTGCGGTCACGCGCGATGACCTGCGTGTTGGGCGCGGACAGGTCAAGCGCGTGGCTGACCGCATCCGCCGTCAGGCCCTGCCGAATCGCCTCGCGGCGGATTCCGGCCACGAAGGCGGCATAGTCACCCGCCAGGCGCGCGGCGGCCGGGTGGCGGTGCGCCGCGCGCGCGGGCAGCAGCCCGAACGCACCCGCCCCGGCAAGGGAGGCGGCGGCGGCATGAAGGAAGCGACGACGTACGAGCATGCCCGAAGCTGTGCCACGGCCACCCGCCCGTTTCAATGACTGACTTGCCATACAGCCCGCCCCCGCCCGTGCCTGATACAGTATGCCACATAATTTGGCGTTTGTGACCGCGGGCGAAGCATGCCACAAGAACGCCACCGGCCGCTGGCGCGTTCACCCTGATGGCCGATGGTTTTTTCCGCCCGCGCGCCGGGCCGAGCGAAGGACGTGTGCTTGCGTAGTTACGGTTTTCCCCTTCCGCCCCGCCAGGGCGCGCCGGAACACGCCGCATGCCCTCGCTGACCGCCTTCCTTGCGGCGGCGGGCGCGTCCCCCGTCATGCAGGGGCTTGCGATCATTGTCGGCACCTTCATCCTGGAGGACGCGGCAACGATCCTGACCGCCATGCAGGTCCGCACCGGCCATGTGGCGCTGGGTGTCGCACTGGTCGCCCTTTATATCGGCATCGTCGTGGGCGACATGGGGCTGTACGGCATGGGCCGGCTGGCCGCCCTGTGGCCGCCCGCGCGGCGCTGGATCACGCTGCCGGGCCATGTGCGCGAAGGCCACTGGTTTGACCGCAACGTGTTCCGCATCGTGTTCATCAGCCGCTTCGTGCCCGGCGCGCGCTTGCCGCTTTACACGGCGTGTGGTTTCTTCCGTGCGCGGTTCGGGCTGTTCTGTATCGCCGCGGTGCTGGCAACGCTGATCTGGACATCGCTGCTGTTCCTTGTCTCGCTGCAGGTGGGGCAGTTCCTGATCGACCATCTGGGGACATGGAAATGGGCGGGGATGGCCGGTTTCGTCCTGACCATATTCCTGATCAGCCGCATGATCGCACGTTTGCAAAGTAATGAGACCCGATGACCGACGTATCCACAGCCGTTGACAGCAGAGCCGCCGCGACGAAGGCCGCCCCCACCGTCTCCGCGTTCGAGTTCTGGCCGGGGTGGATCTTCTACACGCCCATCGTGCTGTACTGGATCATCCTGGGCCTGTGGTACCGTGACTTCAGCCTGCCCACCGCCGCCAACCCGCGTATCGAGACCGGCGGCCTGTGCGGGGAGAGCAAGAGCTCGATCCTGGACATGGCGGGCGACGTGGCGCGCCGGTGGATCGCCCCCTATGCCGTGCTGACCACCGGCGCGGATGACACCGCGCGCGCGCTGGCGGCGATGGACGGGGCGGGCCTGTCCTTTCCCGTCGTGCTCAAGCCCGATATCGGCTGCAATGGCACCGGCGTGCGGATCATGCGCGACGTGGACAGCCTGACACAGGGCATGGCGGCGTTCGGGCGCGGGGTGCCGGTCATGCTCCAGCACCTGATCCCCTACGGGCATGAGGTGGGGATTTTCTACATCCGCCACCCCGACCAGAAAAACGGCCGCATCACGTCCCTGACCTACAAGGAAGTCCCCTGCCTGACCGGCGATGGCCGTTCCACGGTGGAGGAACTGCTCCATGCCGATGCCCGGACCCGGCTGGTGCCCCACATCTACATCCCCCGCCTGCGCGCCCGCCTGGCCGAAGTGCCGCCGGCGGGGCAGTCACTGCCGCTGGTGTTTGCGGGCAATCACTGCAAGGGCTCGATCTTCCATGACCGCGCCATCGACATCACCCCCGCGCTGGAAGCGCGCGTGAACGAGATCATGCGGGACATACCCGACTTCCATTTCGGCCGGATCGACGCCAAGGCCCGCAGCCTGGCAACCCTGCGCGAGGGCGAGGACTTCCAGATCATCGAGATCAACGGCGTGGGGTCGGAAGCCACCCATATCTGGGATGCGCGCACCACGCTGCGCCATGCCTATGCCACGCAGTTCATGCATTACCGCGAGACCTTCCGCATCGGCGCCAAGAAGCGGCGCGAGGGCTGGAAGAGCAGCGGTGCCATGGCCATGCTGCGCGCGTGGCTGCGCCAGCGCCGGCTGATGGCGTCCTACCCGCTTAATGACTGAGGCAATGCCTTCATTAATATGTTGATTAATAAAGACAAAAGTTTTTGGGTGCCGCTTTTTTTTTCAAAAAGGCGGCGTTTCCTGAAGCTTTTTGAAAAAAGCTTCACCAGAAACTTTTTCTGGTCTGCAGGATACGCGGTGGGCGCGAGCGCCGCTCAGTCCGGCAGGCCGCCATTGCCGAAGATGTAGTTGCTGATCCGCTGTTCCAGGCTGAGCGGTTCCTGCGTATTGGTCACCACGGCACCCGGCGCAAGCCGCCCGGCCGACTGCCCCGCCTGCACCAGCAGCGCCGTATCGGCCGTAAGAGTGGGGCTGCCGATGGCAAGACTGGTATCATCGGGCAGCGCAATGTTGCGATCCAGCGTGAAGCCCACATTGGCCATGTAGGTTGTGGGGTCGAGTTTTATGGACAGCACCCGGCCCACCGGCACGCCATCCATGTCCACATCCGCCCCCACCTTCAGGCCGTTGGCGGAAACGAAGCGCGCGGTCATGGGGTAGCGGTCTTGTGATCCACCGCTTTGCGATGCCCGGGCGTAGATACAGAACCCGCCCGCAACCAGAAGGACCAGCCCGCTGGATATGATTGCGCCACTTCTCTGCCTTGCCATACCGGCCCCCTGCCCCATAAACGCATGCACCGTCCCGAAATCCGCCGCATTGCCGGGCCATGGGGGTGCGGCACTCTGCCTTGCCTTATCCTTTTATTCTACTGCGTCACGGACGGGGGGACAATGACACTCCTTCAGGCTATCATCATTGCAATCATACAGGGTTCGACCGAACAGTTCCCCATAAGCAGCCTTGGGCACGCGGCCATCGTGCCCGCCATCCTGCACTGGCCGCTGGACCTGCATGGGGAGATGTTCCTGCCCCTGCTGGTCATGCTGCACCTGGGTACATGCGTGGCACTTCTGGTCTTTTTCTGGCGCGACTGGGTGGCGCTGTTTACCGGGGCGGCCGGCCGGCATGGCGAAGCCACCCAGATGGACAGCATCCGTATCCTGGCGCTGCTGGCTGTCGCAACCATTCCGGCGGTGGTGATCGGGGGGCTGTTTGAACACGCGATCCGCAGCCTGTTCGGCACGGCGCGCTATGCCGCGATCTTCCTGACGCTGAATGGCGTAATGCTGCTGGTGGTGGACCGCATGCGCGCGGGCCTGCTGCCCGGACGGGCACGTTCACTGGCCTCGCTGGGGTTTGGCGAAGCCCTGCTGATCGGGCTGTTTCAGTGCCTGGCGTTCTTCCCCGGCCTGTCCCGTTCGGGTGCGTGCATCGTGGGCGGGCTGCTGCGCGGGCTTTCGCATGAAAATTCGGCGCGCTTCGCCTTTCTCATGGCGCAGCCGGTCATCCTGGCGGCAACGGTGCTGGAAGCGCTCAAGCTGCGCCATGCGCCGCCGCAGCCCGGGCAGATGCACATGGCCATTATCGCAGCCGTTGTTGCCTCAGTCGTGGCGCTGGTATGCACCGGCATCCTGATGCGCTATTTCCATGACCATGAGGACTGGGCGCTACGCCCCTTTGGCTGGTACTGCATTGGCGCGGGCGCGCTGTCGTTCCTCTACCTGTCCTTCTGAACCATTATCAGGCCGGGGCGCATTCAGCCATGTCCCTGGCCGCCATCACCCGAACCCATGCCGCCGCCCCCCGTGCCATCGCGCGGGCCCGTATAGGCACCCGGCGGCGGGCGGCGCACCGGCGGCACCATCATGCCCGGATCGCCCATCACATCCAGCCCCGAGACAGAGGCCACATGCGAAAGCCTGTCGCGCGGCAGGGCCTCGGGGCATTCATCACGCAGAAAGGCGATGATCTGCTCACGGATCTCGCAGCGCAGGTCCCAGCTCTGCATGGCCGAACGCGCGCTGGCTATGACGCGCACGGTCATGACATGGGCGTTGCAGTCCGCCACCTGCACCGCGAATTCCTTGCCATCCCACAGCGGGGCGGAATGCACGATTTCACGCAGGCGGGCGCGGATGCGCTCCATCGGCGCGTTGAAATCCAGATGGATGAACACCACCCCGATCAGTGCTGCTGAATTATGGGTCCAGTTCTGGAACGTGTTTTCCAGGAAATACGAGATCGGCACGATATGCCGCCGCCAGTCCCACACCCGCAGCACGACATAGGTGGAGGTGATTTCCTCCACCCACGCCCAGTCCCCGTTGATGATGATCAGGTCTTCCATGCGGATGGGCTGGGTCATGGCGATCTGCATGCCCGCGAACAGGTTGGTCAGCAGCGGGCGGGCGGCAAGCCCCACCACCAGTGACGCCGCGCCGGCGGAAGCGAACAGGCTCAGCCCGTACTGCCGCACCGGCTCGAATGTCATCAGCGCGGCGCCAATGGTCAGCAGCCCGATCATGAGATCCGTCGTGCGCCGCAGCACGCGCACCTGCGTCATGTGCGTGCGCAGCAGGATGTCGTCCTTGTCGTCCTTGCCGTTGATGCGCTTCAGATAGGCATCGGACAGGATGCGCGTGGCCACCACCGCCGCATAGCCCAGCATGAGCACGAACAGCACCACCAGCGTGTGGGTGGTGGCCTGCATGATGTCATACGGCAGGCCCGATACCGGCAGCGCGGTGCCGACAAATACAATGACCAGCATGATGCGCACCGGGCGCTGCATGGCCATGGTGAACGAGCGCACGAAGGCCCCGCGCTTCTGCCCCGGAATGCGCAGGATCAGCTTCGTGATGAACCGGCTGAACAGTTCCGCAACCAGACCGGCCACGCACAGCATGAGGATGGAGGACAGCAGTCCCGGCAGCCATCCGAACAGGTGCCTGATATGGGTAAGAAGGGTGAGGAATTCGGTTTTCACGAAGGATGCGCAGCCTTTTCCGGTTGATGCCGTATTGTGGTGAGCGCCCGACAGTACCCCCTTTTGGGGCAATGTGACAAATGGCGGGGATTTTTTGCGTCTTTTCATGCCCGTGCCCAAAACACGGGTTGACTTGCCCACCCGGCGCGGGTATCTCCCCACTCATCCTGACGCGATGGCGGTGTAGCTCAGCGGTAGAGCAGGGGAATCATAATCCCTTGGTCGGCGGTTCAAATCCGTCCACCGCTACCATCCGCGTCAGGATTGATTTCCCTCACATTTCCAGGCGTTTTCCGGGTCGTTATCTGGACCTGCCGAAAGCGGTTTTAGCACTCCACATTCCCCCGTTTTAGCACTCTCCAGTTCCAAACGATAACGGGTGACCTTTGTTGCGGCGCTCTGTGCCCGGCGTTTCTGGTCCGCTTCACGCACATAACGACTGACCATGGCCGGGCTTGTATGGCCTGTAATTGCCATGATCTCACGTTCAGAGCATCCGGCCTCAGCCATCCATTTCGCCGCCGTTGTCCTCAGTCCGTGCGTAACAATTCCCTCAAGACCGGCCGCGCGAATTTGCGCTCCCATCTCATGCCGGAAATGATCGATCTTCCACGGCTTGCCGTTTGCTCCGGTCAGGATCGTCTCGGCATTATGACGGGGTAAGCAGAACGCGCGTTGTCATTCATCGCAGGATCAGATTTGTGATGGTGTCGGCAAGCCTGCCGAAGGGTGGCTGAAGCAGCGTTGCCGCATTGAAACGCCCCTGTCGGTACACACCCCGGGCATGTGTGAGCGCCATGAAGCCTTCCTTGCCATGATACGCCCCGATGCCACTGTCCCCCACGCCGCCGAATGGCAGGTCGTCCTGCACATAATGCATCAATGTGCCGTTGACCGTCACGTTTCCTGAAACCGTGTTCTTCAAGACCCTGTCGCGTTCAGCACGGTTGCCGCCAAAATAATACAGGGCCAGAGGCCGGGGACGCGCGTTGATGAAGGCAATCGCTTCTTCCAGCGTGCGATAAGTCAGCACGGGCAGGACAGGTCCGAAAATCTCCTCCTGCATTACCGCCATCTGGGGCGTTACATCCAGCAGCAGCACGGGGGCCAGGATGTGATCCGTAGCTGAATCACTGCCCAGCCGGATCACCCTTGCCCCCTGTGCTTCGGCATGATCGATCAGACCACTCAGCCGCCCGTAATGATGCGCGTTGAGAATGGCCGTATAATCAGGCGACCCGACATAACCACCCGGATGCTGCTTTTTCACGGCATCCTGATAGGCCGTGGCAAACGCATCCCTGTCGTTTTCATGAACCAGCACATAATCCGGCGCGATGCAGGTCTGTCCGGCATTGGTCAGCTTACCGAACGCCACGCGGTCCGCCACCCGCTGCATGGAAAAGCCGGGCGCGATCACCACCGGCGACTTGCCGCCCAGTTCCAGTGTAACCGGGGTCAGATTGCGCGCAGCCGCCTCGGCCACCTTCTTTCCAACCGCCGTGCTGCCGGTGAACAGGATATGATCGAACGGCAGCGCCGAGAACGCAGCTCCCACATCGCCACCGCCGGTCACGACAGAAATCTGTTCTGGCGGAAAGATGGCCTGCACAATCTCGCCGATCACAGCTGATGTGGCCGGGGTAAATTCCGAGGGTTTGAGCATGGCCCGGTTACCGGCGGCAATCGCCGTCGCCAGTGGCACGAGGGCCAGCGAGACCGGATAGTTCCACGGTGCGATAATGCCCACAACGCCCACCGGCTGCCGGACCACCCAGGCACGACCGCACTGGAAATAGGCCGAAACATGGCGGCGTTCCGGCTTCATCCAGCACCCCAGATGCGCGATCATGTAATTGATCGACTGCACCAGCGGAATCAGTTCCACAATCGCGCTTTCCCGCTCCGACCGCTGGCCGAAATCCGTTTTCAGGGCACGCACGATTTCAGTGCGCCGTTTCAGGATTTCAGCCTTCAGGCGGCGCAGATCGGCCCGGCGCTGTTTCAGGTCCGGTGGCCCGTCCTGCAGAAACGCAGCGCGCTGGCTGTCAAGAATGTGGTGCAGGTCAGCGGGAGTAGCATCGGACATTGCGTCCTCCATGTTTACAGGAGAAACTTATGCGGGCAGGATATGGAGCATGATGATTTGTTGTCAATGAAAGTTTCTTGTGTAAACATGGACCTCACGAATGAGTGAAACCAAGAACCGCCCCTACCATCACGGTGACCTGCGCCGCGCCCTGATCGGCACGGCGCTGGACATGCTGGCCACGGACCAGAACTGGACCTTCACCCTGCGGGAAGTGGCGCGGCGCACGGGTGTCAGTCATGCGGCCCCTTACAAGCATTTTCGAGATCGCGAGATGCTGCTGCGGGAGCTGGCCCGGATCGGCTTCGTCAGGCTTGGGGAGAGCATGACAGAAGCCATGTCTTTGGGCCTGGCTTCCACGCGCGCGCGCTTCACGGCCGCAGCGCAGGCCTGCATCAGATTTGCATGTCAGAATCCGGGTCTTTATCGCCTGATGTTCAGTTCCGATGCAGACAAGACGATAGATCCGCAGTTGCATGATGCGGCCATGGACACATTCGGAATTCTTCTGCGGCTTCTGAGAGACGGGCAGCAAGACGGCAGCTTCCGGCCAGTTGCCGTCAGCGCGCTGGCAGCGGCCAGTTGGGCGCAGGTACATGGTCTGGCCATGCTGGCGATCAGTAATCAGTTGCTGGAGGAGAAAGTCGGGTCAGCGCCGGTCCCGGCCTCGCTGGATGTGTTGCTGGATGGCATGTGCCGCAGCGACTGACAGGCTACCCCACGACGGCCGCTTTTCGGAACTGGTGATGCTTTCCTTGATGACCAGCGTGAGGGCGGAATCTGTCATAAATAAAAGGGGCTGGCATAGGTAAGCGTGTGTTGGGACAGTTTAGGAGAAAAGCTTAGCCCATCCGGTAAGGATTTTCACGAGCTTTGCGGAAAAACGGGTATTAAAGCGCCACTCGCACTCGGCCAGAAAGAGATGGAAGTCCTTGCGTGGTATTCCATTGTATCGTCGCAGATGACGCTTGGCCAAGCTCCAGAAGTTCTCGATGCCATTGATATGGTTTCTTCCCTGGGTGAAATGCCTGCTGTGATCGACGCGCTCGTGATGGAACGCATACACATCGAACTTGTCGTTGGCATGCCACAAATCACTGTAAGCAATTGAATATTTTATCATTTTTTCCCAGATGAGAGACATCAGCGTCTGGTGCCCGGCATTGGGGATCATGACCGCATGAACGCGGTCAGGCCGCTTCAGCAGACCAAAGACGGCGACTTTTCCGGCAGCGTCTCTGCCTCGTTTGCCTTTGCGATGTCCACCGAAATAGCCTTCATCGACTTCGATCTCACCGGAAAAGGGCGCATCATGAGCTATCGGTTCAGCGATGATTTCGCGCGGCTTGCGGTAATACAGGGTCGCGGTATTGCGATTGACGCCCACAAGGTCAGCAGCACTCCGCGCGGGCGTGCCCGCAACGAAGTGTTCCAGAAGCCGTTTTTGGATGCTGACAGGCAGCCGATTACGACGACGTGCTTTCATAGGACATATCAAGCCTTTACCGGCTTACCTATGCCTGCCCCTTAAATTATTTCATATATGATTTAATTTTTCTTTTGTTACGATTCCATGTTTTAATCAACCAGTCAGCTCGATTTTTACCTACAATCGGGTTCAGGACTTGACGGCCGATTTTTTCTGATCTGGGTAAAATTCGACCATACAATGCAAAGCTGTCTTTTTCAGCCTGCGTCCAGCCAGCCTGCGGATCAGGGGAATTGTCCTGCGGTTCATCTGCTGGTTCCACATGTGGCTTTTCCATCCGCCACCAATTGGAAATGGGAAGGAAATTGCTATGCCCGACTTCTCGAGCATGGGGAATCTCCCCCAGAACTTCCTGCTCATTTGAAGTCGCATTGGTGATGATGTTAAACATGGATTCAGCTGACATGTCTTTTAACGTATCAGCCGACATAATTGAAAAATAAGGGGAAATATCCGAGATGAAATCCATCATATAGTGATGGATTTCATGCACATACCAATCGCGCGATACGTCAGCAGCATTTCGTGTTTCAAGAACAGGATAATATTTCTGACCGTCTTTTTTCATTCGGATGGCGGATGGACTGCTATCAGAAAACATCAATTCGACCAGTTCAACACCACTCATGATCGCATTGCTCAATTCTGTAGGCTTGCCTTCCTGAAACAGAATGCCATGAATTTTGGGCGTGGCGTAGGCACCCTCACGGGTACCGACATAAAAACCTGTGATTTCTTTGTTTAACAAAGCATCTATGGCCTGATGGGAAGATAGTCCCCACCCCACATCAACAAAAGCAACCTGCGACAATGGCGTGGAACCGATCTCCTCTTCCAGATAACCTAAATAACAATCACGCTCATCATCAATTACATGAGACCAGAATACATCCATATTCTTTATTTTATCAATATAAGTTGCATAATCGTCTTCTTCAATATTTTTAAAATCTACTGGAACCTTAAGATAAAGTCGCTCTAGATCATTTTTCAGATTATAACTGGCGCCATCCCTGTAGGGGAACAGTATTGGAAATGCCAGATCATATTGTGAGGGCTGACTTAACAGAGGAGCAAGACACATACGACGGGAGGACCAGAAAATTTCATAATCAATATCAGAGATTCCCAGAGCATCCATGACGCGCTTTATAACAAAACCATCGCGCGTCATCAGTAATATCTTTTTAATGTTTTCTTTTTTGCTGATCTCAAGAATATTTTTTATAAAGGCTATCATAAGTAGGCCGCTATAAAGATAGCCAAACATTTTTATAGAAGGGTTTTTGTCAAAATATCCCTCAGTATGGCGCTTTGCCATTAAGCCGAGAATGATATTGCTTTCAAAGTTATTTTTATCTTTAATAATATTTATAGTATCTAGATTCAATCTTGAATCTGACAACAATTCCTTCATTACTGTCGATGTATGAACAGCAGATATTCCGGATGATATAGATTGCGCCAAGTCTGAATTATAATTATCACCAAAATGAACAATCTGCTCAGGCGATATGTTCAGTTCCCTGCAAACAAGGGGATAAATACTACCATTTCCCTTGTATATATTTTCTTTGTAATATGTAGAGGAACAGAAAATTTCATCTACAAAAATCCCATTTTCCTCAAGAAACTCATTTATCGTTTCGGCCGGAAGATACATATCGCTAATGGCAATGATTTTTTTATTCAATGAGCGCGCTATATCATAAATTTCTTTATTTTTTGTATAACATCTCAAGAAATGGCGCTCGGCGTCGAGTTCACGCTCCATACCTTGTGTCTGTTGTACAAAATCTTCGTAAAGCACTTGGTAAATATCTGTGAGCGTCGTCTCATGGGATTTATGACGCATGAAATTGATATTACGTGCAATTTCTTCCGCTTTGATGCGGCGCTCGGCAAAGCCTTTATCATTTGTTTTGCATTCAATATAATGAAAAATGCCTTCTGGGCGTAATGTTTTACGGAACAGGAGGGTATCGAACACATCAAATGATACAATTTCAAAGTGTGAAATAAACTTTTCTATGCTTTTATTATATACACATCCATCTTTCACAGGCAGTTTCACTGTGTGACTGGATTTAATTTCATTCATTTTATGCCGCCATTATAGTAAATAATTGTACACAGGTTCTCTTACATACCTTACAATAGGTCAATTTTCAACATGGATTTATTGGGACCTGCTGGGAATTATCGTGAATTGATAATTGCAGCAGAAAGACAGATCTATGGCTACAAATGACCTGTCTGTCTTATCGCTTCTCATGACGATGATCCTGATGGACCACCCTGCACACTACGTCCGATCACCTGGCTTCGGGTCCCCCTTTCGCGCCCTGGTCATGGCGGTGAACCCGGACCACCGTGCCATCGATCATCACGTATTCCATGTCCGCATCATCGGAGACAGCCTCGAAAATCTTCTGGAAAACGCCAACTTTCGTCCAGTCGCTGTAGCGTGAGTAGACCGAGTTCCAATGTCCGAAATACGGCGGCAGGTCCCGCCATGGCCCGCTCGTCCGGGCAATCCATAAGATCGCCTCGATGAAGAGGCGGTTATCCTTCCCGCTGCGTCCCCGATCCGTCTTCTTCCCAAGGCATAACGGTTCCATCTTTGCCCATTGGACATCTGTCAGTATGAAGCGATCCATACCGATTTTGAATCACATTCAGATGCTTTAAAAAAGCATAATCCCCAACAGCCCCTGCAGAAACAATAGTTTCTTTTTTAGAGGGTGTTATACACCGTGAGCGAGTATGGCGGCATTTCCGAGCATGAAATATGCGAAAGACTGTCCTACACCCCATCGGCACGGCAGCAGGACAAAGCTGCGCCTCTTTCCGAGCCGCCTCGTCTGGTTTTGGGCGCGTGTATCCCTGATCGACATAGGTCAGTTCAACGACGCTTTCGTCAGTGGCCTCCTGAATGGCAGTGGCTGTAAATGCTGTTTCAAAATTCCCCACATGTGCTGTCGGAAAATTCCCCAGCACGGATATGGTGATCAGCCATTG
>ERZ746981.108-NODE-108-length-70362-cov-16.941979_pt1 | contig 70362 bp, 44 predicted proteins | sample MGYA00374948_ERZ746981 | MGnify/ENA primary metagenome ERZ746981 (study PRJEB28757, sample SAMN06711160) | food metagenome | host: microorganism | place: China:Harbin | collected 2017-01-30 | study: EMG produced TPA metagenomics assembly of the Analysis of...
GTGGCTTTTCTTTAATCTCTGGTTTGATGGCGTTATTTATTTCATTCTTTTCGTTCTTCACAATCTTTTCGTTCTTTGCTTCGTTCTTCACTTCACTCTTCACATTCTTTTCACTCTTTTCATTCTTTTCACTCTTTTCATTCTTTTCACTCTTTTCACTCTTTTCATTCTTTTCACTCTTTTCATTCTTTTCACTCTTTTCACTTTTTTCATTCTTTTCCTTCTTCACATTCGTCTCGTCATTTTTTCCCTCCTTACCCTGAATATTGACACTCTTCACAACCCTATTTTTCTCCTTTTTCTCCTCCTTCTCATCCCCAGCGGCCTGCTCCGCCCGAACAATCGCCCGCTCTACACTTTCGCCCTCCTGCCCGGCAAAGAGACCATCATGCAGGCCTCCCTGCAGGCCTCCCGGCAGATACGCCGGCTGCCCGTATAGCCCACCGCCCAACGCCAGCGACCCACCAAGCGAGCCCTGGAGCCCGGAGCTCAAAAATGAGCCACTGGCGCCCACGGCCCAGCCAGGATTCCCGCCAAACGCGGAGAACCCGGCCGAACCAGAGAGCGGAGTGCCGGGCCGGCTTCTCGGGGTGTTCTGGGCTCCGAGGCTGCTCGTGGACGACGCCCTTGCACCCAAAGATACGCCGAACCGCGGGCCTGCTGCCGGCCGCCTCTGGATTGGCGGCAACGGCACCGAGAACGGAAACTGGTACTCGCCTATGAACGACACGAAATCGCCCAACGGCTTGTACTCTGTCTGCCCATCCCTCCTGATGCGCAAATCCGGTGCCAAGTACTTCTGCGTGTACCATTGCTGCATCGTGAGACCGTCGAATGGGCCCTGCTGAGTTCCCTGTGGATCCAAGTAGTACCACTGGATCTGCGAGGGCTCCAAAAGCTTGGGATGCTGCTGCGGCTGCTGCTGGGTCTGCTGCAGACCAATCCCCGGTGGGCCTTGTAGGACCTGCAGCTCCCCCTGTGGCCCCTGTGAGCCCGGTGACCCACCCTGTGGAGCCCTCTGGGGCAACCCGGCCCCAGGATCGGCCTCCGGCCGGCCCCTTAGAGCCAACCCGGCCAATTTCGACGCAAGGGCATCGGCAGACTGCCGCTGCTGCTCCTGCCTCGCAAGTGCCTCCACATGGAGCGGTGTCTGCGGCTCCGGGGACAAGAAGTTTGCCTTGTCCCTCGGAGGAGCAAACTTGTGCCCTTCAGCCATCGAACTGTACACTGTGAAGAGCTCCTGCAGCGTCAGCTTTCTCCTGTTCCTGTACTCCTCATCTGCTGGTTGCCGTGGTGCATCTAATGGTGGCCTAATCAATAAGTGATGCAATTGTTAGTATGACACGCAAAAGATTGTAACATGAAATAAAGCTAGGGGCAATCCGAAACCATGCATGTATCAACAGACACTCAAAACGAAACCCATACCATACAATCCTGTTCACCTCTTGCCTTCCATTCTCTCCCTCCCAGCTTTCCTTTTCTCCCTCCCAGCTCTCCTTTTTTCTAACTTACCAATTAGTGCTTTCACCTGTGCCAGAAAGCTTTTCTTGTAAAGTAGTCATAATGAATTCGTTTAACAAATGCGTCTAAGTGTAAAAATCACTCTATACTGATTGATCGCGTATCGTAAAGCTGTAACTCTTAATTGCTCAAGTGTTAGTGCTGGCTTCAACTTTGCAAATTTCTTGTACCTTCAATGAATATGCTTCTTTTGGCTGAAGGATAAATGCCCTTCATATTTATATACAACGCGAAGCGAAAAATCTTGTGAAAAAAAATGTCGGACAAGGGGAAAAGGGGAGAAAAAAAAAACAAGAACAAAACTGCGAAAATAATAATGGCTGTAACAATATCGTGTGAGTTGTGTTATACGTGCTAAATCGACGCACGCCGGCAGAAAAGACCAGGTACCATCGCGTCGATCGACCCTACAATACATATTCACCCCTACATCAATTTAGTTGCAAAGTCGCATTTACTGGCCATCCGGCCTTTTATTCAATGTTATACATACAGCACACTCTTCAGATACCCATCTGCTTCTCCATCTCGGTGTGGAAATCCGTGGGTCTTGAGTCATCGAAGTCTAAACAGAAAAAAAAATCATAAATGTTAGTATACCGGGCAATCTTGAATAATAAAATGCATCATTGATCAAACTTACCTCCATATATATCCTCCCACTCCACAGTGGTCTCCTTATTGAGCAGAATATCCTGTCCTGGACTTGGGATTGCACCGTTTCCAAGTATCTCAGGCCTAAAATCGGTCTTTTTCACTATGTCAAGTTCGAGCTCTCTTTTAATTGGAGCAGCAGCACCAAACAACCTTCTGTAGGTCTCAAGTTGCGTCTGCCTCTGTGTGGCATCCCAGTTTTTAAGCCTGTTCTCTAGTGGATGTATGTCATTAACCTTTGAACTGATTGAAATGGGTGGCTTTCCTGTTCTCAGTGTGTCAATTAAACCTGGTGCAGATGGTGCCGCTGGGCCGAAGTTCGTGTTCTTGGCATCTGTTGGTCTGTCTTCGCTGGGGACGATTCTTAAAGACTGTAGTCAAAAAAATATCACAGTTAGTAAAATTGATCATAACCATGTGCTTATAAACACACCACAGCACGAAGAGGGCAAACACATACCATTTTATAGTGTGCAAAAAACTAATGTGCTTGTTTTATTCTGTCTATTTTATCCTGTGAATTGTTTAAAGATACCGATCTGATATATCTCACGGTTCAAGTATTTAGACAGATCATTGTAGTTTTTATGTTACGCCCTCGCCAAGTTGTGGCCAGCCAGAATTAAAAAAGTAATTGCAAGAAAAAAAAAAAATAACATAAAATGTAAGCGAGTGAGTGAGCTAGCATGAAAAATTAAGGCAATCAGTCAGCACTGTTCAGATAGGCTACAATACCTCCATTAACTACTAGAAAAGAATAAATTTATTGCATATACAGTTATGACAACCATTAGAACTTCTTTAGCCTGAATCCAACACACATGGTCCTCGTTATTGTGTAGCAAAGAGCCCCTATCAAGCCCATTAATGCAACATAAACCACAAACGCTGAATTTCTGACATCATTATGACCACTTCCAATGATTCCAGAACCAGCAGACATCAAACCAAGAATGGTACCGCCACATATTGCATATTGCGTGGCATACCGGGCACCAAATTTCTCGGCCTTGACAACCTGTGAACAGCAACTTGGAATAAGAGACATAATACCACCATAAGTAATTCCGTACAAGATGGAAAATAGGTATATAGCCACAGGGCTGGACTTGAAAGGAAGCCAAATGACGAATTCAACAACAGATGTCATGCATAGAAGCACAATTATGACGTTGTAGGGCCCGAACCAACGATCGGCGACAATTCCAGAAATCCATCTGCTTGGAATTGCAAATGCATTCATCAAAGTGACGAATAGGAACGATTCACTCTGTGAAAACCCGGATTTCACACATATGAACGAGTAGTAACCGCTAGCCACAACTATGGTGGACTCAGAAAAAACGCATCCAAGGGCATTGAACAAGTATTTCCGGTCGTGGAAAAGTGCATTCAAGTCAAATGACGATGTGAGGTACAATTTTACAACTTGCAGTCTAGACATCGGTTTTTTCTCCACGAGCTCTCTTTCCTTGACTAGGAAAAACGCAGTTGAGAGACAGATGAGCGAGATAATACCCAATGCTCTCATAGACCAAGCATAGCCGATGGTTCTGTACGAAGTACGAAGCATTAATGGAATTAGAAGGCCCCCACAACAACCACCATTTCCAGCAACTGCCAAAGCTGTAGCTCGCTGATTTCTTGGGAAATAGTGGGGGACGGCTCCTATTAATGGGGCACCCAAAATCCCGCAGCCCAGACCTAAACAAACACCAAAAGCCAAGATAAACTGCCAGGTTTTTGTACAATTAGCCACCGAAAACATCGAACCCACAACGAGACAGGTTCCGACGAATATGGGGAGCCGGGACCCGTTTCGGTCAAAGTACGTGCCCGAGAAGATCGATGCAATCATACTGAGGCAGAGGAAAATGGAGAAAATCCACGAAACTGTCGTGGTATCCGTTCCTTTAAGCTCATTTTCCAATATATGCGTCTGGAGCACACCAATCGAGTTTGCCAAGCCCCATGTGGGTACAAGACCCATAAATGAGCCGAACACGACCAGCCAGCACTTTTTCTTGTCGATCGAGTAGTCATAATCCTCCTCGAGCTCGCTCAAATCACCCGAATCGGACCCGGAGTTGTTTTCCCGAAACGGATTCTGTGTTTCCTTTGCTCTGTATGTGGCAGTAGAAAACTCACTCTTAGCATTTTTCAGTGGGCTCACCCCTGCACCATCACGATATCCCGTAGATGAGCCATGGACGCCTTGATAAGTGCGGGATGGAACTGGAGAAAGTGGACCCTTACCAAGATTATTAAGACTGATAGCGGCTGATCCAACCATGCCGGTTAAAGCACTAGCCTGGGAAGTGGCAGTTTGAGACATCCTGACTCACAAGCAAGAAAACGCTGAACGAAAGAATAAGAGCTACTGGGACTAAGTAAAGAAATATATGTGAATTAGAGTATCGTTTAATTAGGACTAAGTTTCCGTCCTTATATAGTAGGAAATCAGGAAGAAAGAAAAGACAAAAAAAAACGGTTAATTGTCTTAAACGCGAAATTCTATTGTTCTCTTTTCTATTTCTGCGACAAGGCTTGCGAATCTAAGCGCCAATATTTGGTCTTTGCAATGCTTAAACCGGACGGACAAAAGAGTTAATGAATTGAGTCATAGCTGAATTATATATAATTAACATACAACATATTGTTAACTTATAACTACCATACCACATGCGGTAAAGTTCACGATTGAGCTAGGTGTGCATACATGTCCAGAAAAATAGTAATGAATGCGTACGATAAAAAAATGGAGATAAATAAAGTAAAATAAAAGATAGAAATAATTAGCGTTAATCGTACTGGGCTAAAAGAGAAGCCGAAATTACTCAAGTCTTCCGTTAGAATATTGGCGATAAATTTTCCAGCTACGATTTAGGCAATTTTTAATTTTATAGAATGAAACTGAATTCGATGCACAAATGATACTAATTTAACTTAATGTGCTCAGATAAAATTCTTTTAACTAGTTGTTGTCAAATAAAACTTAGAGGAAGAAGAACATCGTGCAATTGTATTTATTACAAATGGTAACTGCCAAGGAATATGCTTTAAATCCTTATCGCAGATAACATGAAATGGAAAGAATTATGAGAACTACAAAACCGCAAAACTCCTTGTAATTGGCACATATTCAACTGCAATTTACACTTATAAACACTATCAGTATTTAGGACACACAAGCTTGAGCTTGAAAAAAGTTGCTGTCTTCTAGTACGCATCAAAAAGCATTTTTACTTCTTCGGGAGTGGTGCATTTTACTGAATTGTGCATGTAACATATAAAGAGAAAAGTCACAAAATCAGAGTAATTATTTCAGTCTTGTAGAAAGATCATTCAAATTTAGCATAGTTGTAATAGTTGAGTTAAGTGCAGGTATAAAAGGAGAGATCTTGTACATTGATTAATGATCAAGCCAATGCGGACTAAAGCCAAATCTGTTTTTTCTAACTATCATTCTTCTTCCTTAAACGTTATATATATTTATTTTTTATTCAAAATGCGTCATATGAACATATAAGATGGCATAAGCAAAATCTTTTGACAATAAAGCTATGTATTTCTCATATAAAACATCCCACAACAGTTTTAAACAGATTTTATAAGCCAAAACAAAAGAGCAACAACAAAATACGTCGCAAATTAATAGCCAAAATGCTATCCACGTAATTGCTCTTCTGCAAGCATTCAGTTTACTGAATTGCCAAATATGTAATAAATAGCACCAAAGTCTGGTATGGAAATTATATAAGTACGAAATATTACAAGCTTTGTGGCTTTAAACAGGTTATCGAATAAGTTTACTTTTGTCTCTCGATAAACTACTTTAAACACACTATTTGATAAGATAATACGTGGAGCGTACGAATGAAATCAAATAAAACGATAGATCTGCTTAAAGTGTATTCCTGATTGGCAGATTCCGTTTTCTGATGACGATTTTATGCGGTTCTTTGCTAATATTTCACACATTAGTGCATAAATATTGATATTCATGCCAGAGTTTGTCAGGAATGAATTAGACTTCTATTCAGATCTTTGTCTATGTAATTGCTGCCTGAATAGTGCATAGTTTGTGCAGATGTATACATGACTCATGCTTTCCTAATAGTGATACTTTTTTTGTTAATACTTGTAATGGCTTTCTGTTATATATATTATACAAAAGAAGCTTCAAAATAAAATACAAATTAATATGCAAAATAATACCAAGAATAATATCCAGAATAATATCCAAAATAATCTCCAAAACTCCTACATATTTATCGAAATACTATCAATACCGAGCCATATTCCGATATTCTACCAAGATGCTACTAAGACATAGCAAAAAACAATCAGAATTGCAACTTTCTGTTGGCTATTCTATCAGCGATTCAATTATGATTGGTTGACGTGAAAAATCAAGCAACAGATAAAACAATGTCCCCGAGAAAAAAAACAATTTCAAATAGCTTTTTCGTTATTGTTGTTGTCTCTTATCTCTTGAAATAATAGCGGAATCTGATATCCGAGACAACTTATGTTGCTTTCAGTACATTTACGTGTTTGTCACACGCATATTTCCCGCGGTGCATTTTTAGTGACAATGCATAAATTTGATTGAGTTGCAAAATCAATAGCAACAGCAGCAGCGACGTTTTTGAAATGGTATTGTTCAGCATTGACAATTGACATCATCCTGGGTATAAAATAAGGCTAAATGACGACGAATTGGAAATTGCACTGACTTGTAAAACCTGAATTGATTTAACCCAAAAGACTAAACCTGAAACCAAGCTAAAACGCACACAATTAAACCAAATGGAACCATTTTGCTCTCAGACATCAGTTAAGACCAATTACGGTCTTCCTAAGCCAAAGGCCTCATACTTTCCAACAAACAAGGATTCGCCGTTATGCGTAAACAAAACGTTCTATGACGGGATAGCCAAGACTGCCGGAAAGGGCGAAAGGAAGCTTATCGAGAAGTTTGTGATCCCAATTAGGTCGGCAAAGGCATGGAAAGTTCCAAAGCGGTGCGTTTGCAGAATTATTGCAGTCGAGGGTCCCCAGGTTGGAGATTTGGATATTTGGAACTTCAACAATCCAAGAGAACACATGTGGGCAGCCAGAACCAGACAGCTGCAATCTGCTCATGTGTCTGTGTACGATAGATTGTGGTCCAACTTGCCATTTTTGAGGCCTCTGGTGACGATTACAGGTGATTCTCTTAAAAACAGAGGCCAGGATGAGTGGGGTGGAAGATGCCATGATTTGATGGGAACAAGATGCGATCCATATGTTGATAAGCTTCTCTCGGGAGAAGATAATGACTTCCATTGCCACTCCAATCTTACCCGGGCAGTGATGCCATACGGATTGACTGAATACGACATTCACGATGTTTTAAATGTTTTCCAGTTGACAGGACTTACGGACAAAGATCAATACTTTATGGAGCCTTGCCCAGCCAAAAAGGGTGATTACTTTGAGTTTTTCGCAGAAACTGATGTTCTCTGTGCTCTTTCATGCTGCCCAGGTGGTGATTTGTCACTTTGGGATTGGGGTGAAGGTGATGAAAAGTCAAATGTTGACATGACAAGTTGCTGCCGGCCCCTCGGTGTAGAGGTGTACGAGATTACAAACGACGATGTTTTCAAGGGCTGGAAGGAACCCCAGCCACCAAATTATAAAGGAAACCACGGACTCAAGACTCCTGTTTTCAAGAGATAACCGTGAAATAATGCTTCTTGCAACCAACATCCTCCATAAGGCCTTGCTTTATAGTTAAAATATTATACCTTATATTAACAGATGTAGAATTGAAGTTTGTACACTTTATAGAAGAATGATTGGCATATCGGGTAAAGTGTATGGATACTGTTGGATCAATGTGTGATCATACGATTAGGGACTGCTTGAAGACCATAATGAGTCGATCGACCTTTTGCTGGAGGAACCGGCGATAAAAAGTGAAAAAAAAAATAAAATAAAAAGCATCCCTCAATTTTTCTTGTGAAGAAAAAGGAGGTGTCTTGTCTTGTGCTACTGAATTCAACCAAAGTAAAAAAGCCTTCAAGAAAGAATTTGAAGGGCACATACAAAGAATAATACAAGTCACAAACATGTCTTGGGGTAAGTACGAATGATTTAGGATGTTGAACGTGGATTGTGATTTTATTTATGCAACTTAGTTGGGTGTATTAGCAGATTTTGATGAAAATTTGAGGTTAAAGACGAAAGTAATACAGTCTGAGGCACAGAAGGGGTGCCATTAACAAAATTCACAACAGTACAAAGATCAGAAAAAGGCGATAAGATAGAGATGGAAATGAGTGGGCGTTTGCGGAGCTCTAGAACTTAATATATGAGACACATCCACCTTTTTTTATAGTTTCAAGAAGTATTCATGCTTTGAAGGAGTGGTTTACTAACATCATATAATCAGAGGACGAGAACTTTGAGATTCCAGCAGATACAAATGCGGCAGTTGCCGATGACTGGGAACAAGAGGCAGAAGGTGGAGATGATGACAAGCCATTATTGGAGTCGTGGGATGTCGATATTGATGAATTAGAGAAGCAGAAGAAAGAGAAAGAAGCCAAAGAAAAGGCAGAAAAGGCGGCTTTGAAGAAGAAGCAAAAAGAGGCACTAGAGAGAAAGAAGAAGAAGAAAAGCGGCAAGCCTACACTATTGAAGATTGACAAAGTGGACGAGTCTACGAGGAGAAAAATGCTCAAAGAGGCACAGGTGAAAGAAGACATGAAAAATGCAGCCGATCTGTTTGCCGGAATGCAAATTACGAACAACAAAGATGAGAACGGGGATGATGAGGACCTGGACAAGTTTTTGGAAGGTGATGAGGAGGACGAGGATTCTCCTTCTGGCACAATAACAGTGGACACACCTCTAGATGTGCATCCATTATTCAAAGCAGAGGACAAAGACGAGTATGTGAAGCTCAGAAAGGCACTCGAGGCCGAGATGAAGAAACTCGCGCAGGGTAACCCACTCTTGTATGCAAACAATCTTGCCATAGACCTTGTTGTGTCGATGTGCCAACCTTTGAAAGTTGAGCAGACAAGAAAAGTGATATCGACTCTTAATGTGCAGATTAGAAACAAGTTGAAGGAGGAGAGACAGGCCAGACTTTCCAAGACGGGCGGAACTTCCTTGGGCGGTGCTGGAAAGAAGAAAGCCAAGGGTAAGCGTGTGAACTTTGGATCTTCTGGCTTTAGAAAAGATGATATTGGTGGTATGCTTGCGGACGAAGGCGTCGGTGGGGACGATTTTGGCGACGATGATTTCATGTGAGCGTTTAGGCGGACTTATTTTTTTTTTTTTTTCGTAAAAAACTTTTGATGGAAAAAAAAAGAACATTGTAGGCTGCGTAGGATCCCGCGATATTTTTCGTGGGGGATTTTGTTTGATTCTAGTGACTGCATCCCACCCACGCTGAGGAAGACCATTTAGGGGGATAAAAAAGGTGCGATGAATAAATATGAGCGTCTATGTTTGGCGTGGCATCCAAAAGGCTGTCTCTAACAATAGTAACAAGCCATGGTATGTATGACTAATGAATACACGGAAGGTAGAGGAAGAGAAAAGAGAAAAGAGAGATTTCATTGATTTGATTGTGAGATCAGGCAGCATGTTCTCAGAATGATTATATAAAAATTTAAAACATGAAAAAGACCAAGTAATAATTTCCAAATAATGCTTTCCAAGTAATGCTTTCCAAATAATGCTTTCTCACCCACGCAAAAGCCCACATAGTGACCAGTGTACAGGTGTATGTAGCAGTAAAAAAGAATAGAAAGGGTTCAAAAACTAGGGAAAGACAGATACAATACAATAATATACATTCTAGACAGAGACATTCTTCGTAGAACGTTTATTTAAGCTTAAAAGTGAGCCGTGAATGGAGATCTGGCGTGGGGTCGAAAAGCCATTTAGCATCCCGTTGGTGTGGAGGCTGCAAAAGCTGACGAGTACTAGCGACTTCCCGATTGGTCGAATGTCTGGGGTAGAGAAAAAAATTTGAATGCAAGAAAAATAAACCCAAAAGCTTAAATTGCAGCAAAGCGAGAGTGCAGTATTTATTTTATCCAGGTATAAATACAGACAGTTGTTTGCTCGTGCTGGAATTGGGAATTCTGTTTGACGAAGCATGCATCTACTTTAGTGTTTCTTCTACTTTCTTCTACTTTCTTCTTTTTCTCTCTCTTTTTGCCTTCTCTTTTTGCCTCTCTTTCCTCCTTCCTCATAATTAACAAAGACTATCAACGCTTAATGTTCACCTCAAGACTATTTGCAAAACCAGCACTCAGATGTACAGCGAGGGCCGGGAGATCGATCCGGGTGTCTCGGCTGGCATCAACAACGACAAAATCAGCGGGATCGGCCCGTGGTTCGACGTCCAAGGCACAGGTATTGAAGTTGACGGGGCTTTTTTTCTTCGGAGCAGCTTTTGGAGCGACATTTATCGCATTTAGAATCGCCAAGGACCCGCCCACGTTTTTGTTCTCGTCACATTCAACCACGAAGACAAGGGAGCTCACACCGCCAAAGTATGGCAAGGCGGAGCCGGCAATTGAGGAGTTGAAGAAGCTGTTGAGACCGGACCAGGTCAGTGTTTCGAAAAATTCTCTCGACAGCCACTCGGACACTTACTTCCAGACGGAGCACCCGGCCCCGGGCGAGCGGCCAATCGCAGTGGTGTACCCGGAGACGACGGAACAGGTCTCTGCAATCATGAAGGTGTGCCACAAGCATCGGGTGCCCGTGGTGCCGTTTACAGGCGGCACGTCTTTGGAGGGTCATTTCACGCCAACTAGACATGGCATATCAATGGATTTGTCGCGGATGAACAAAATTCTCGCGTTGCACAAGGACGATCTCGACGTGGTGGTGCAGCCAGCCGTGGGATGGGAGGACTTGGGCGAGTACCTTGCGGACTACAATCTTCTTTTTGGCCCAGACCCGGGCCCCGGTGCATGCATCGGCGGAATGGTCGGCACGTCGTGCTCAGGCACAAATGCTGCCCGGTACGGCACCATGAAGGAGAACGTGGTGAGTTTGACGGTTGTCTTAGCGGATGGAACAGTCATCAAGACGAAGAAAAGACCAAGAAAGTCATCTGCAGGCTACAACTTGAACGGGCTCTTCATTGGCTCAGAAGGCACTTTGGGGATTGTCACAGAGGCCACGTTGAAGCTTAACGTGAAGCCGAAGTTCCAGGACGTGGCGGTGATCTCGTTTCCCACCATTGGCGACGCGTCGACGTCCGTTTCGCAGTTTGTGCAGAGCGGACTGCAGTTGGATGCCATGGAGCTTTTGGACGGCAACATGTTGAAGTTTGTCAATGAGAGTGGCGAGGTCAGCATGAAGTACAACGAGAGTCCCACGTTGATGTTGAAGATCGGCGGGAACTCGAAACCAGGGCTTGATGACACGATCAAGGCGGTTAGAAAGATCTGCAGCAACAACCACAACACGGATTTCAAGTTTGCCGAGTCCGACGAGGAGAAGTTCGAGCTCTGGAACGCCCGGAAAACAGCATTGTGGTCTACAATCTCGTATGGCCAGGAGCACATCGGCAAAGACGTCCAGTTGTGGACCACAGACGTCGCAGTTCCCATTTCGAGACTTGCAAAGTCGCTCGAGGACACGAAGAAGGATCTCGCGGAGTCGAAACTCACCGCGTCGATCGTCGGCCACGTCGGCGACGGAAACTACCACTGCTTCATTCTCTTCAAGAAGCAGGACAGAGCCAAAGCTGCTGCTGCTGTTGAGAGGATGGTTACCCGGGCAATTCAGGCCGACGGAACTGTCACAGGTGAGCATGGCGTTGGAATCGGCAAGAGGGACTATTTGTTGCAGGAGGCCGGTCCCGATACAGTTGCTGTAATGAGGCGGATCAAGATGGCTTTGGACCCATACCGGATCCTCAATCCGGACAAGGTTTTCCCGATTGACCCGACTGAGGGGGGCTTGGCCAAGAGGAAGTGATTTATATTTCATGCAGTGCGTATTCTGCGCTGCTTTGTCTACAATCTGGGGTGTGCCATTCTATAGAAGTGTGCTCCGGCTTTGTTAATTACTTGTTGTATTCATGCTGTTTAGGGTACTTCTGTGTATTCCATAAGGTACTTTGTGTGTTTTAGGGCATTTCCAAGCCATTTCTGAGATATTTCTGACGGTTCTGACATTTCTAAGTCATTTCTAAAGCATATTTGAAGAATTTCTAATGTACTATGCATTTCGGTGATACTCTTTAGGTACTTCATATACTCCTAAAATCGGAACTAAAGATGCGCCACCTGCATACTTCACAAGTTCTACTATGTACTTCTAAAGATGTAATTGGTTTCTCCTTACTAGTTAAAGCAATTACTTATAACTGCACTATTATCTGAAGACATATTCATACCGAAGTAGTGGCTTCAACACCACTGTATTCAAGGTTTGAACATGTGGTTGTTAAGGTTGCTACCTTTTTACTTGATATTATTGCGTAAAATAATTACCTATCTACTTTATTCACTGTTTAAAGATGTAGCTGTCTACATCATTACCGCTTAAAGCGGCTCCCTATTTCCTGCCTTAACTACTGAATTACCCCACGAGACATCTACTTATTTATAGTACTCATCAAATATACATCCTGATTTACTGCTTTTATATTCACATCCAACAATGCTTACCATAGTATTGCATTAGTATAAATACTTGCTACAGCATTGCATGCACAGCCCAAATACTTACTTATCCTAAACTATTTGCTTCACAGTACTCGGCATGTACGGAAATTATACACCGCCTTTATAATTTACAGATCTGCATACTTATGGTTTCCAGTATTTCTGTACTTCTATTATGGTATCTAGCATTTCAGTACCTCTAGTTACGTACCTATGACATCTAGTATTTCCAGTATTTATATATTTATTTCCAGCGGATGTTTATTCCCGACCATTTTATCCAATCATCTTGGTGCTATAATGCTATTCTATATCTTGAGCCACCCAATCCATTATTCAACCTTCATGCTATATGCAAATTCGCATTTCCAGAAATGCTTAGAAGTCCAAAACCAACAATCCTGCAATCGCCTCTAAATGCCTCGAATCTATCACTCCTCCATCTTGTACCTTTTTCTCCTCACCAGCCTCCACTTCATAGTTCCTCGCCACCTGCTGTTCCTGCTCTATTCGGCATTGATTGGCTCTCGTAATTGCCTCTTCTGTAAACAGCTCTATATACTCCGAAACCATGTCTAGTGTTTTTTTCGTGATTCTCGTGTTATCCGGGTCTGGAAATGCCACAGCCTGAAACAAGCGGCCAATTGTTGCTGGTTCAATCCTGTCTTCTTTCTTTTCGGTCATAATCCCACCCAAATGCTTGTATTCAGATCCTAATTGATATCTTATGATCAGAAACAATCCAGTTCTCATGCTATTTATTTCATTTAATTTTCAATTTTTTTGTTTTTTTCGCGTTGCTCTTTTTCTTCCTCATGCCTCGTGCCTCATGCTCATTAATGCTATAACTAACCATCCACCCCATCACCTGCCCCTTTTCGGTAATTCCAATTTCACCCAATAGCTGATTCTCTGGCCATCATCGGACTCCACTGCCATAAACAATGGAATGTATACTACACTATCCTCTGAATTTCCTGCACCTCTTTCAACGGTGACCTCAGCCGCAACCGTACACCAGCTTACACCACTATCGACGGGTCGAGCGACGCCATTTTTGCTCCTAAACACATCACCCGTTTCTTCAGGCGTAAGTGCCTCGAGACTTTCCAAAGGCCGGTTAGTTAGTTCGACTCTTGACACGTAGGAAAAGTTCGTAAGTAGCGAAGTTGGGATTGTCCTCACGTAATCGCTCAAATGCTTCATATTGGAATTTTCATCGATGCAATCCACTTTAAACTCGCGACACGGGAGGTGAAAGTGCACCTTGTTGGTGTTGAACGAGTCAAGATCGCTGATTGTGGATATCGTCACATTTATTGGGTTCCGGTAGCTGTTTAGCACGTTGATGAGAACGGTAACTGTTCTTCCGTACACCCAAAAGCCCTCAGCATGGACGTTTGATGGCCTTGAAGGCACAATTCTGGGAATGCAGTCGATGGCACATGCCGTCTGTGTACATTTTCCCGAAAACGGCTTGTCCGAAGGCACATCTAGGGGATTCCGGCATGATTTACATCTTGTTTTGTACCTGCAACACAAAGGCTGTGTCAGGGGAACGAGCGACGAGGAATTTTGAAAACTTGAGGAATCGGACATTGTCTCATCGGGTATAATGGACGGAGGCCGAGGCTTTTGTGGCGATTCCAGCTGTTTGTGCTTGCCGTAGTGACCAAGTTGCTTCTCGTAGCGGATTTTGTCCCTGCAGTAATTTTTCAAATGTGCAAAGCGACTGGAGGCGGCGCGCCCATCGACGCAAATCGAGTGGACGATCGACGCGACCGACTGAGGGGCCGTGATGAGTTTGGTGGTGTAAGTCCAGTGGCAGATGTGGCATGTGAAAAGAAACCGCTTGCCAAGAAACTGCTTCACGTCATCTTCTGATCTGACTGATTCGGAGCTCACGTTCATATATCCTCCGCAATTCTCGACTGGGCATCGAAAGCAGCTCTTTTCACAGTATGTACTTTTTTTTGGCATCTGACGGAGGCAATGCGGACAGTATTTGTATGCAATTTCGGTCTCGGTGCAAAGGGGGCATCTCAATTGATGGCATGTTGGGCAGTAATGAAGTTCTTCGAGTTTGTGGAATGTTAAATCATCGCGTACACTGTCTGGAATGAGACCTTGCCAGTTAGTGGTAGCCTTAGGATGGAGATGCGGTTCTCTGCAGGAACAGAAGTATCTAGTGGCCATGTTGGAGTTTGAAGTTAAGGATGTTGGTATGCATTAGTTGAAGGATGCTTGGGGAAAGATAATTGGTTGAAAAATGATTGAATCAGCGTTCCAAGTAGTCTCGTTTGTCTTATTGTCATCTCATTTATTTCTTGATTTTTTTATTTTTCTATTTCTTGATTTTTTTATTTTTTTATTTTTTTATTTCATCCATTTTATTTTACTTCCGCTTTTTTATTGATACGGTGTTATCTGGCCATATGATCAACTTGTCACACATACATACTCAAGTCTGCTTCATCTTATCCCCAACTTTGAATCACGAGGAAACTTTGTACATAGGTAGCATTAGAGCCGGCTAGACTTGACATTATTTTTTTTTCTTTTTTTTTTCTTTGAATTACTGCAGACATCATACACTATAGACTTCAACTGACAAGTATACAAAGTGCATTTTTCATGAAGACATTAAGCCTCGTGATATGTGCATTGTGCATTTGCTGCGGGCAGACTCTTGGCGTGGAGAAGATTCCAGAAGACGCACAGAATGCAATTGCAATTGATGCAGATGCAGGGACAAACACCACTTATGCACATTGGACATTTGACAAATCACTAGCAACACTTTATAATGAAACAGAGCAGGAAGAAGCTCGGCGAAACGGCAATACGACGTCCCCGGAGTCCCGCAAGCTTCACATTGCATTTACTGTGGACTATTTCCCAGGGTACATTGAGCGGAAGAGGCAAAGGCAGTATGAAATGTTGAGTGAGGCGAAAAAAACAGCACTTTTAAGCCTTGAGAGGTGTGCGGATGCCTCTGATGACATGCAATCCCTCGAGTGCTCGTCTGCACTCGGCGAAATATACCTATACGGGAACTTTTCTGTTCCGCAGGTGCCAAAGAAGGCGGTCCACTACCTCGAAAAAGCCTCAAAACACGCTTTGGGTGTTGATGAAGAGGCAAATGCTAAAATTTCGCATGCCCACTATCTTCTCGGCTTTGTTTACTCAACAGGGTTGTTTGGAGAGCTTCCGGTTGAGCAGGGCAAGGCTTTGTTACACTACAATATTGCAGCAGATGAGGGAGATATACGTGCAGCTATGTGTTTGGGATATCGGTACTTTAGCGGTAAGTCGGTGAAGAAAGATGAGGGAATGGCGTTTTATTACTATTCGCGTGTTGCCCGATGGAGCTATGATATTTTGCGGGGTGTGGGGAGAGAGAAGAAAAAGAAAAATAGTGAAGAGGTGAAGAATGAAATGGCGAATGAGGAGATGAAGAATGAGATGGGGAATGAAAAGATAAAGAATGAGATAAAGAATGAAGAGATGAAGAATGGAATGAAGAATGAAGATAGCATCAATGAAGATACTAAGAATACAATTAACGAGAATAAGAAGAAAGAAAATAAATACATAAATACAGACACTGACGAATTGCATTCCAAAATAAATAAAAACATCAACCTCCAAAACGCATATGACGACTGGGTGCTCGCACCAAATACGGAAAGTTTTGCGATGCACTTGAGCGATTTTAGTGATGGCATGTACGGCAAGTGGGCAAGCGAGGCGAATCCAAAACCTGCCGCGATGGGCACAGAAAGTGGTGCAGGGATGTACAGTGGGCAACAACAAGAGCAACAACAGGCAGCAGCAGGAATTGGATATGCAGGCAGTGGGTTTGAATTTTTCGCGGATGGCGAGGACGACCCGAAAATGCAGCGGGTCAGCGAGTTGTACAGCCGGTACCGGAGCTACTACAAGGGTGGGATGCTTTCGCGGCCGAGAAACTACACGCGGGCATTTGAAAATGCGAAGGAGTGCGCGCGGGAGAGTCTTGAGTTACCGCTAGTGCGGTACGTGATGGGTGGGCAGCCCGCGGAAGGCGGCCCGGAAATCGAGGTGGCCTGGAAATGCACCTATGCGGTGGGCCACATGCTTCTGCGCGGGGAGGGCGTGAGCCAGGACTTCGTGCGGGCACGGAAGTGGCTACGGACGGCGTGGGCGTTGTGCGGGCGGCGGGATGCAGCGGTCGGGGCCGATCTCGGCCTTCTGTACCAGTACGGGCTCGGGATGTCCGAAACCGGTGCCGACGTGGTACGGGCTGGGAAGATCTACCAGGCGTTTGCGGCCGGCGCAGCAACCCCTGCGATCGAGTACCAGTGGGGGCGGCTTTTAGTGCGGGGCGGCGACCCTGTGGCGGGTTGGCGCCTCATGACGCTCGCCGGCTATCAGGGGTACCTCCCTGCACTATGGGCCGTGGTGGACGCGTACGAATCGGCCAATGCGCCAGGGGTAGATGCGGCGCTGGCCCTCCGCTACGCGAAGCGGTTCTGTGAGTCGGCGGAGGTGCTCGTGACGGACCTGCGCTGGGCGTTCCGCGCAATCACGCACGGCGACAACACGGGTGCGCTGATGGCGTACGGGCAAGCGGCCGAGGAGGGATTCGAGAGCGCGCAGGCCTCCGTCGCGTACATGCTGTACCCATCGACGGCGCACCTCGACACGCCGCCCGATGTGCCCCCGGGCCGGTTCCTGGCGGCTGCGGATCTCTACGGGGAGTCTGCGCGCCAGGGTAACCTGGACTCGCTGGTTTTCCTCGGCGACCTGCACGCCCGCGGCCTGCGCGCCTCGTCGGGCAACGTTTCCGCTAGCCCGGACCGCGCAGTCAGCCTCTACCGGGAGGCCGCCGGAAAGGGATCGCACCAGGCCTCGTACAATCTCGGGCTCGCATACGAGTCCGGACTCGGAGTTCCCCTCGACTTGTACCTCGCCAAGAGATATTACGACAAGGCACTCCGTCTTTTGCCCGATGCGTACCTCCCCGTGCAGCTGGCCCTTTTCCGACTTCGGCTTAAGCTGTGGTGGTTCCGGTTCACGGGTGTCAGCTCGGGCTCCTCGCAGGAGCAGGAGGGCCTCCCGCGGCGCACCTGGCACGAGCTGCTGGGCTTGTACCGACGGCTCCGGCAGCACCAGGTGCCCTTTTCCGAAATAAACGTGGGGGTCGACGGGGCTCTGCGGGGAGGCGAGGTGCGAGAAAATCTCGGTGAGAATTTGGGGGGCGAGTTGGCCGCGAACGTGGGCGAAAATTTGGGTGACCAGCTGGGGGATGAGGACGTTGTTGGAAAAGAGGATCTTATATTTTCAGGAATTTTTTTGGCCTTCATCACGTTTACTATAGTTGCTCGCTGGAGGGCACAGAGGCGGAGAAATGGGGAAAATGGAGATGGAGATGGGAACGAAAATGGAAATGGGAACGAAAATGGAAATGGGAACGAAAATGGAAACCAAAATCCTAACCAAAATCCTAACCAAAATCCTAACCCCCCTGCTTTCCAATTCAACTTCATGGTCATCCCCTTGTAGTGATGTGTATACTTAATAAATCCATCTAGGTATACTTTCAATGTTTTGTAAGTAATCTAAATTACTATCTACAACTCATCATTCAGGCATTATAATTATTAAATAATCAATGCTTAATGCTATTGAACCTAATAAACCTTATTATATCAACACTCATTTAATACGCGCTGATGTGTTCTATTACCATTTACTAAACTCTACCTTAGTACTTACTAATTATTTAGCACCACTCACTTAATTCATATGTCTGCTACTACTCATTTAATTTATACTTTGGTTGGTACTCATTTGTTCATATATGGTGCAATAACTCGTTAGTGATTACCCATTTAATCACTACACCTATTCGGAATGCCTAATATGGCATTCGGTACTTATCACTTAATAACCCTATTTACCATTCACCCAATATTCTTGCACATATTGCATTGAGTATTTACTGTTGCTCCCAATATTTATTACATTCAGAACTGTCAGTACAATTCATTAGTTAATACAATCTGCATACTGTATTGGTCTTTATTCCCAATTTTAATGTATGAAGCGGTTACTTAAACCATAATATCTACTACCTTTTAAGGGACTCGTTAGTTACTTCATGAAGTGTGCATTGAACCACTTACCAGTTATCATGAATTATACATATTTTACCAAATACTGTATATATGATCTTATAAAGGGAGGAGTATGATTGGCTTCCATTCGCATTCACTTTATTAGTTGTTTTTACCTAATCCATAATGTATTACTAGTGCGACTTGCTCACTTTGTTATTTAATGCTGCTACTTCACGTACACTTATGTTTCTGATGCATCGTGTGACTAGTTGATGTACCATATACTGTGTCATCAATTCATATGCACTATTTAAATAGATATTTGACGTATCTGTTGTGCTATTGTGTAATAGCAGAGCCCTATCTAAAACTATAATATACTTCGGTATTTAAGCATGCTCCAACCACACATTACTTAGTGACTATCAACACACTTCTGAATTTTAATATCAAGAATAGTTTCGGAAATACTTGAGAAGACTAATATCAATACTTTAACGTTAAAAACACTCCATGTTGGTAATCTAAGTTTCACGAAAGCATACGCACAAAAGCCTGCAAATTATAACCTTTCAACACTATATTAAATCCAAAAAATAACAGGCATCTCTACAAAGCCAGTCTCCCATCTAATTATCCCAAACTGCCCAGATCCACTCACGACATTATGCCAAAAATCAATCAGGATATAAGTCCGCACAGTCTTAATTTCAGTATCTTTAATTCCACCCTACATCTCTTTGATCCATATTTCTTCAATCTAGTATCTTAATCGTACACTACATCTCTTCAATCAAAATCTTAAATCCACATCTCTTTAATAAACATCATTAATCCACATTTTCTTCAATGTAGTATCTTAATACACATTTCTTCAATCTACTATCTTAATACACACTTCCTCAATTTACTATCTTAATACACATCTCTTCAATCTACTATCTTAATACACACTTCCTCAGTATAATATCATTAATTCACACTACATCACTCTAATCCACATCTCTTCAATTACACACCCATTTCTAGCTGCCTATTCTACACATTAATATCCTCACTGATCAACTTCGCCAACCTGCTCCCAGTCCCCGTTCAAGTTCTCTTTCCATAAAGTAACCTTGTTGTCACCTCCAGAAACGGCCAACACATTTCCGCTCATCGACCACGAAACCCTCCAGCACACGTCTGGGAACTTGTCACTTCTAAGGAGCTGCTTTCTCCACGTGGCATTCGCATTGGCCACATCCTTAGTCCATATAATAACAGTCCTATCCTGCGATGCAGACGCAATATAGAACTTCGAGAGCAAGCACTGCGACCAGGCCACGTCCCTCACCCAGTCCGTGTGCCCCTTGAGCTCCTCTTCCTGCACATATGTGTTTTTCTGCGTGTCGAACCTCCAAATCTTGACTAAGTTGTCGCATCCACCCGTGACAACGCGTTTTTCCTTCGCATTATCCCTCTGTGGCGGAGCCCACGTTCCGGCATTCACGCCCACGGCGTCTGCACGCCACACAACAGTCTTCTGGTTGCCATCAGCCTCAAATTCGACCACTGAACACTGGCCATCTGAAGATGTGCACAATAATAGTGCTCCATACTCACTTGGAGCCCAGGATATGCTGTTGACCGACGCCTGGTGCACGCTGTGCTCGGCAATATTCTTCCAGATGCCTTTTTCCTCCTTCCAAATCAGCACTTTGCCATCATATGAACAAGAGGCAAGTACAACGCCGAATTTTGGATGTGCCCAAGAAAGTTGCCAAACAGGTCCTTCGTGCCCTTTTAACGTCTCCACGAGCTTGTAGTCATCTCCATCCACCTCGAATATCTTGATTGTCTTGTCTGATGAACACGTCGCAAGCCTTTTCCCATAGTAATCTAGCACTGCATCATGGATTAGACCTTCGTGTGCATTTGATATAGTCACCTGAATCAAACCAGAATGCCAGTTTTTGTTAGTATTTCAGCAAATGAAACCCACCTCCAACCATCACATCCACATTGCTGCTTACCATTGCAAATAATTCGATGTTCCTCTGCCCTTTGTTGTAATTTGTTGCCAATTATATCTCTGACTTTGAGACACGTATAGTGCTGGACTCAAAGCGAAAAGTGCCTCGCACCTCAAAAAAAATATCTGGAGAACATCGCGATCCGAAAAAATAAGTATATGCCCAAAGCCTAAAAAGTAGCGTCTGAAAAATATTACTGTGCTTGAAATCGTCGAAAATCGTCGAATTTCAGACTTCTGTCCACAAATGGCTGACACTGATGGAGTAAGAACAGGCACAATGTCAAAATTTCACTAGTACAGGTACTTCAACACATTTCTACATTCACGTACATCGCATTTACCCTACTCCCAGGCATGGGATAATGGTGCACGGATGTGAATCCCTTAGTCAAACAGACAGGAAGTATTTGGCATTATTATGGTTATTATTCAGCCATCTCTGCTACTAAGGACTTAATTTGGTATTTCAACTTCCTATTTTCTTTTGAATTACGCCTCTTTGAAAAAGATGGTCCTATTTAATCATATAAATACAGACAGTAATAAACAGGTGAAATACACTAAACGGCGAAAAAATAGTAGTAAGCACTCTAAGATTATCTTCTCTAAATCCAAAAATTATCTCCTCCAAATCCAAAACTCAACTCCTCCAAATTAATTAAAACACTCTTTGCAATTACAAATTCCATTTTTTATCTCTCAACACTTTAGCTCATTTCAACATATATCGAAAGGCACCAAAAAGCTTCAATTAAAACAAATACACAAGTCTATCTAATCAAAACTCGTCATCTCTATATTTCCATCCCAATTTCAAACAACACGAAACTCTGTCATAAAACCCATCTTCACTCTTCTTTTTCAATCAGGCCGTAGGTGTCCAAAAAGCTTAGGTTGTCCAAAACCAAGTCGTATATACCAGTATTCTTATCATCAAACTGGACCTTCACCTCACTCTCAATCTTCACTCGGCCAACTTCATTCACAAGATCTTTCAATGACAGAATTAGCTCAGGTGAAAAACCACAGTACCACCTGTGATTCCACACAAGTAGGTTAACAGTAAGCTCAAGAATCTTATCGTGAAGATCGTTAGCAGGCTCATTCTTGCTAGCATGCTCCACACTGCTGTGATGCTCCAGATAGTACTTCAAAAGTTGCGATGTGCATCTTGGAGAAAATCTGGTATCGAGTCCTCTCTTAAAACAACTTGCAGCTTCTTCTTTGTGGCCCAATCTCTGAGCAACAAGTCCAGTTAGCTCCCACTCCAACGTCGTTTTCTTCATTTCCACTTTTTGTGCCTCAAAGTGCATTTTTTCCGCCTTGTACATCGTGTAAACCCGTAAATCATCGTATAGAAGCATGAACAAATTGTCCAACCACCTCTCACAGAGCTGCTTGTTTTTATAATCTGATTTTTCCGATTTTTCCGATTGTGGCGACTCCGGTGTCTCTGGAAGCGCCTTACGTTTGTAGTTTTCTGTTGAGCTGTTCAACTTATCAATTTTCTTGATGCCCTCTACTCCATCCGGCTTATCTGTCTTTTCCTCACCTTTTGCACCCTTAAATTCTCCTTCCATCACAAAAACGTGTGTTCTGTACTTGAGAAGCATCTCCCAGCCAGTTTTGTGCACTATCTCCGTCAAAAGATTGTATGCCTCAGCAAATGTTGATTTAAGACTGGCTGCAGGAAGACCCATGAGCGTTGGATCAACCCTGTTGTGCTCAATTGCAACATCTACAGAGTTCAATGTGGATACTTTATCAAGTGTCACATCCACAGGTAAAGGTAGGTGCATGTCCTCAGGCTTTGGATTGTTGATTCTCTTGAGGATGTATTTATCTTTGTGCGTCACCATAGGACATGAATTAAGTGTCAACAATGCTTTTTCGTACTTTCCAGTCCTTATATAAGTCTTTACAAGTAACGACCATGGCTTAAAGTACCATGGAGCAGAATTCATGGCTTTTGTTGCAAGTGGAAGAGCTAAATCAAGTCTTTTCTTCTCAATGCAAAACTCAGCCTGTAAAGAAAGTGCTTCCCCATCCAACGGATTTGCATCTACTATATCGTGCATTATCTTAACTGCCCGCACTTCCTCATCCGCCATAAGATTGATCTTTGCCTCGAGGAAGCCAATCGACGGGTCTATACTCCGAAGACGCTGGATTATTGCAATTGCCTCATCAAACTCTCCAGTGAGTCCTACACATGCCAAAAATGCATCCACCAAGTTATTATTTCCATTTGTGGCAACCTGAAGCTTTTCTGAGCACCCAAGCTTTGTTCCTTCAAAGAACAGCTTTTCAAAACCTTCAAAAAACAACTTCGTTTGATCCTTTGTGAGCAATGGGTTCACTTTTCGGATCTCAACTACAGAACTGAAGTCAGATGAATCATTATCAGCCGTTATCAAAGCCCGCACGATCGCACAAACGTATATTTCTAGCCATAACCTGTCTGTTGAGGCTATTTCGTTTCCCTCACTGTCTAAAACTCTAAGTTCAACACCTCCTGGGAAATTCACCTTTACACGTGCATCAATTTCTGAAAATGCATCGTACGTGCAGTATGTAGCTTCACAGACTTTCCAGGATTTGTGCTTACCAAACCATAGCTGCGGCTTCTCATCAATTATATCTGCAATTGAGTGTAATAGTGCTGCGATGGTGGCTGAGTTTGATACATCCGTACCCGTGTAATAGAAGAAAGTTCCAGTGGTTGGTTTCTTTGTCGACGAATTAGACACCATTTTCGCCAAATGCACCATATCCGGAGGCCCCAAGTCGGAGATATTTCCCAGAATGGCTGTTCTCTGCTCAAGCGACTCCCCAATTGTTTTTTCCACAACTCTAGTATTCAACTTGTTAGTAATTGACCACTTAGCACTATTTCAATACGCAATTATACTGGTGCCAATGTTGCACGTAAGCTTTAAATCACCATCATTTGACATTCGCACTGTTCTGTTCTGATCGTTTAATTTTAAATGCTGATCATATTTATTGCCTAATCTGTTTGACGCTCCTCACCAAGTTTGCATCCTTATCACGTGTACCTTTAATCATCACCAAAACACCAAAATACAGCCGCTCACTTACTCGGGAATCGAACCTTGCGTAACACTCGTCATTCTGAAGTTAATTGATTCTTCAAAGTTGCAAAATTTCTATGATTACGTCTTTATTATTAACAGAGCATCCTTATTTAGTAGTGAGGACACGAATGAGAAAGGGTCAACCACAGATCGAGAAATATTAGCGCGGGAAAAACAAAAAAAAATAAGGGGATGAGACGAAATTACAAAACAACGCAAGCGTACATCCGTACACCTAACAGTTAACTATGATATACTCATTAATGTACAAAACAAACAGATACAAAGCAAATCCATATATGCAACGGGGAACGATCCCTCAAACCAATTCAGTGTGACTCACCACCTTTTCTCTGGCGTTTAGTGTCCTATAAAAAGTAGAGTTGTTAGTATAACTGGCAATGAGAGAAAATGCAAATAATACAGAAAAGACTGAACTTACGCCTGAATCAGAATCTTCCTCATCAAGCCTCCAGTCCTTAGCAGTTAGACAATACTTCTCTGGGGGAAGGCGAATACCCCACATAGGCATTACCGGAGGAAGAGGCTTTTGATTTCTTTCTGCTGCTAGCTTCATCAACATTTTCTTAGGAGGAACAGGCTGGAATTGGTAATTTGTTCTTGCTGCTATAGCTAGCCGCACATCTTCGTTACTCAGCTGTGTGTGATGAACTCCCGCATTTCCTGCGTTTGAAATATTGGGATGTGCATGGTCATTATATATAACTGCATCTTTAAGTATTTCTGATGTGTATCTATAGGCAAAATCCATCAGCTGGAGTGGGACGTGATCTTCATAATTCTGGATTCCCTGTGTTGCAAATATGAGTCGCAAAAGTCGCACATCTCTAGGCACATCTTCGGATTTCTTATCTTGACTTGAATCCGATTTAGCTTTAGAATTGTTGCTGGCACTTTTGACTTCAGGTCGCGGTTCAACCATATTGTAAAGAGTGGCGATACCGGTAGTAACTATATGTAATAATTTAGATACTGCTTGTGGCAAATAAAAAGACTAAGTGGAGAAAATCGAAGGTTTCAAACCATCTCTTCAGAAATAAGACACGAACCAAATTTACCAACTACACCATTTTTCTGTTTCATTTTCCTTATTTTGAATATTTTCCCTATTTTTTTTTTTTTCATCATTGATGTATTTTTTTTCCTCCGCGACCGCGGTTCGAACCTTATCGTCAACCTCAGTATTTTACATTCTATATCTATTTAAGCACCTGCTTGCATACCGACATACAGCATTCTGCAACATAACCCCAGCCTTTCCGCAACTCATTATCAACCTCCAATCCCCTCAAGTATGCCTGCATGCTTTGGGGTTCAGAAATGATCCTCCCCATGTAAGTTTGGTTCAATTGTGCTCGTTTGGCGAAATATGCACAAACTGCAGCGTTAAAATTTTCAACACGTGTAATATAGTTGAGCGTTTGCTGCTTAGATTCCCACGTACCATCAACAGGTATCTTTGGCCTGAGCAGGTCAATCTCCCGCAAAACGGGCTGATCAAATCCAAGATCTTTAGATGAAAGAGGAGGAGCAGGTTGTCTTCTTGGTAATGATCCATTTACTGGTTCATGAATCGGTATTTCGGCTGAGTCAAGGTTTACTGTAGCCTTCTTCTTCAACTTAGGCTGGCCATCAACGTAATCTCTTTCATCATTCATGCCATCTTCCATGTTTTCAACAACACGATTGCCACTATTTACTCTTCTTCTCTTTCCTGGCTTCTTCATCTCCTCATCAAGCTCTTTACCCAAAGATGACATGTTGAAATTGCCGTTTGTTTCGGTAAACAGCGGCACGTTACGGACATCAAACTTAAATGGAGACTGCTTCCGCTCATCCGCCTGCTTTTTAAGATGCTTATCTGCAGTAAACGAAAACGGAACATTTCCCGCTTTCGGCGTTTTGACTTCATTCAAATGTCGTCTCTTGGGAGACGTCGATCGACCCGGAAACTCCCTCGGTCCGTCTTCACCATTTGCTTCTTCTTTTTCTTTGCCGTTGCCAAAATACTCATTATCTGTATGTGGATTGTGCCATAATCTCGGCTTATTTCTGTTTAGGATGTTATACATGTTTTTGCGCCTCTTTGACGGGCTTGGCGACCTTGTTTGCTTACCCGTTTCGTCATCATCAGTTACTTCTTTTGATCTTTCTCCACTTGTTTCAGTTGTAGACTCTTCTAGAACTATTGGGTCATCCTCCGAACCCCCATCAAGAACTATCGGGTCCGTTTCGGTTCCATTGTTCAAGTCGGCCCTGGAATTTTGCATGTCGAAAGGTGGGGCAACAAACGGATTTTCAGTTTCTTGGGTTTGTTCATCTTCCTCATTCTCATCCATGTCATCAACACCAGATGCACCTAAATCTTCATCGATTTCACTCTCGCTGTCTCCAATATCTGGCTCCTCGCTTTCATTATCATCACCACTTGCTCTTTTATCTTCAGTATGATCCTCATCATAATGTCTGTTATTTTCTGTAGAAGCTGAACTGTTTTCGTACACATCCTCTTGCCTGTTCTGTTTGCCATCGCTTGAACTCACTTCCACCTTTATTTTATTCTTGCCCTGTGATGCTTCTTCTTGCGCTTTATGCTCCACCTTAATATCCGGTGCATGCCCCATGTATGTCCTTTCGTGGGCTTTAAACGAATATGAAGTGTGCGACTTGCTCCAGTTGTGATCATTTGTGCTATGCAGATCCGGCTTTGGGTTCTCCTGCTCCTTTTCCCTTTGCTCTTTCATCTTTTTCAACTTTTCATCCAATGCCTGCTGGCGTCTTTTCTCGTTTTCCCTTCTTTCACTTTCCTCCTTTGCCTTTCTTTCATTTTCCTTTGCATCCTGCTGCCATTGCTCCGAGTTTGGTGGCCTTTTCTGCCTACTCCGACCCATTGGGTTCATAAAATCATCAAAAAAGCTGTAATGAAACCGGTTGCCGAAACTATCCCAATCATCGCCAGTAAACACTCCATATCGACTATTTTGCCGCCTTCTTCTCTCGTTGAACACCCTCTCCCAGGCATCTTTTTCCATTTTCGCCTGCCGCACTCTTTCTGCCTCTTCCCGTGCCTTTTGCTGCTCTCTTTGTCTATTTTTGAACTCCTCATACTGTTTTCTTGCTCGCTCGTATTGCCGGCCTGCTGTTTTCGCATATTCATCACCGGCAGGATTATAGCCTGCCCCATATCCATTTGAATATGCAGAATATGATGAATATCCATTCGAAGTGGGATATCGTGTGCCCATATTTCCAAATGCTGAATATGGCCTTAAAGAATCATATTTGGCCTTTTCGCCAGGATTCGAAAGCACCCTGTAGCTGTCATTGATCTCCTTAAACCTCTCCTCAGCCTCCTTTGTCTTGTTTTTGTCTGGATGGTACTTTAAAGCCAGCTTTCGAAACGCCTTCTTTATTTCTCCGGAGCTGGCATTAGGACTTACCCCTAACACTTTATAATGGTCCGTCAAAACGCTGCTTGACATCCGAAGACTCTTGGCTAACTTTTATAATATTCGAATTAATTAAAATTTGTTTCTTTGGTATAGAAAACTGATCGTGAAAAATGTTTCTAGGGGAGAAAAGAAGGATCTGTCTGTGCTTGAGAGGCACGTCACATAATAATTATCGGTAATGTTTTCCTTTTCCTGATTATTTGATTTAATTTATTCACATTCGCACTTTTTTTATTTATTTATTTATTTTTCTATGCGCTTCCTTTCCATCACTATTTCCTTCTCAACGGCCTCTCTATATTTCTTGAATCGCGAATTGCGAAAGTCAGAAAAGCGGGATTCTTATAACAAGTCATGTGACCAACAAAGTATTAAAAGGACAATAATGTTGTGTAATGATGATTTAAGGATATATAGCCAAGTATGCTAGACGAAATAGAAATGACTCGAAATAAGGAAAAGTGGATCGAATGCTATTCTGAAATGAATTGCATTGTCTCCCTAACTAAGACTGTTTAGGCGCCGAAAGAAGAGAATTCCCGATAAGGTAGGAAAAGAACCTTTTTATTTGAGGTATTGGATAATAAATGAAGATATGGACAATTATATTTTATTAATGAATAAAAATTAGGAAATGACTTGAGGTATCGGTTTGATCTCTTGCTACTACAAATGTCAATGTTAAAACATCAAAAAATGAAAACCGATCGGCTTTTAGAGTTTCTAAGCACTCCAAACTGAGTCTATGGTTTATAGAGGAAGATACATTGTACGTATTCAAGAATCAGAGTTAAACTTTTAAAATTGTCTTTGGGCTTCTATTTAATAGCTGTGGATTAAGATTGAAGTAAATCCTCTCTCTTCAATTTTTTATTTCCCGTCCTTTTTATTTTTTTTTTCAGACCAGTATTATTTATTTTATCTGACACCACTGTACATCTTTCTTTCTTCTCCAACTTTATTTCCAAACCAGTTATCTTCATTCAACTACAACCTCCATACCACAATCAATAAAATAAATAAAACATTCACAATTATCTTAATGTCTACGCAACAGGATATGGCCGCAGCACCTTCAAAAATCTTCTTTTATAAGTTTCCAGTTACTCCTCAGGTGTTTTATAGGGGTAAATACACTTATGCACTAGTGAACTTGAAGCCAATTGTTCCCGGCCACGTGCTAGTGGTTCCATATAGACGTGTGCCGCGTTTAAAAATGCTCACTGTGAAAGAATCGGTCGATTTTATGGCCACAGTCCAGCTGATACATGCGTTCATAGAGAAAATATACAAAGCAGACTCTCTTAACATAGCAATGCAGGATGGAATTGCTGCTGGGCAGTCTGTACCACACGTGCACTGCCATATCATTCCTCGGTATCTTAAAGATGGTTACGGAGATCATATCTATGACTTATTAGAGCAAAACGAAGCCAACTTGAACGGTTTCTTTAAAAAAGTATGCAAAGAGAGAGTTATAGCAGCTGACATGGATCGCCATTCACGGCCAATGGAGGTGATGCAGAAAGAGGCAACGTGGCTTCACGAGGAGCTGGAGAAATTCCTAAAGGAGTACAAGCCAAAGGAGGAGGCTGATCCCGAGGATGAAATAGTGAGAGATGATTAATGCTAGATTTATATAGAGACACGTTTACTGTCAAATGGCAAAGAACTTGTCACAACCCGGCACAACTCATTTCATGCCTAGCTGATTGACTCACTTCAAGTACTACAAATGAAAAAAATACATTTGTCTAACTGTTCATTTATTGAAACAGGCGCACTTAAATATGTTGTATATGTACACGTTTTATTCCTGTCCCCAATTCCTCTCTCCGAACATCTATTTTCTCTGCGAATGCAGTTTTTCCCACTTGAGCTTCTGAATACGCTCCACGTTGGCCTTTTTCCTGTATGCCTTCCTTAACTGAGCCGCTGCTATTCTCTCTTTGACTTTTTTCTCTGCAGCATAAATCCTCTTTCTTCTTTCACCCCCATGCTTTTTCACAGGCAGCTTTATCTCGTCCAAGGGTATCCCCTGTGCATACTTCTCCCTCCAATCCAATATGTATCTTCTTAGCTTTGTGTCGATTCCTTCCTCTTTCATTTTTCTAGAGTTCATAGTGAAAAACTTCTTCCAGTCGTTTTCAAATGTTTCCGCATTCTCGGTTGCTCCACGTCCAATTTTCTTTAAAAACGTGTTAACATCTGGCACCTCCTTTGAAGACTTTGGAATGTTTAAAACTCTTTTTGCCTTATGTGCTTTCTTTTTCTGTATTTCACTTGCTGCTTTTTCCTCCACAGCTTTTGATCCAGATGCACTAGCACCAGCTTCTGCTTTTGGAGCTGCCGTAGCCAATCGCCTTATGGATAATCTTGTAAACGAGCGCACAAACATTATACTGGCGGTCTGTATGAATAAATTACCGACTGTACAAGTAAAAATATAAATATATCATGAAAAGCTCTGTTTTATTGATTTTAAGTCGAGTGAGCTTTTTCTCCGTAATGCTTTTTTTTTTTTTTTTTTTCTCGTACTCTTTCATCTTATTTATGCAGAGCAGTGAGACAAGCATCTAGTACTTTCCCAACAAGGTCACTACGAAGGCACAGTAAACGGTACGAAAAAACCGAACTAGACACTAAGGCTTGTATATAGGGATCCTTTAGGCTTTACAACTTTAATAATTACATACATTGAACATGCCATCTATTGAAAATACACCGTTGGACGAATTACAGTGGAAATCACCCGAATGGGTGAATGCGTTTGGTTTAAGAACAGATAATGTACTTGAATACTTTGCACAGTCTCCATTTTTTGATCGAACGTCGAATAACCAAGTTTTGAAAATGCAGCACCAGTTTTCAGATGCAAATTACACGGTTAATCCATACGAAATGATATTGAAAGACCTTAAAAAGATGAAAGGAGTTGAGTTTGTGATAGCGATGGTTCGAGAACCGGACTTTTGGGTGATCAGGAAGCAGTATCGGCATTCGGAGACCGAAACACAGACAATAGCGGACTTTTACATCATTGGATCCAGTGTTTATATGGCCCCTTCGATAAAAGCGATACTATCAAGCAGGCTTTTAAGCACAACATTGAATCTTCGTAATGCCATGCGATCATTGCAAGGGCTACCGCAGTTTTCACCTTCTAAAGGCCACTATTACGAGTTTTCAACTCTTTATGAAAAGGAAGGAGAAGACAAACATCCTGACAAAAAAGAGCAATTAACTGAAAACCAGAACGAAACCGAGGAAGATTCAAGCTTCCAAATTCCTAGCACTTCGTCTAGTGCTTTCAACAATCTTTTGAATCTCTCCTTACAGAAAACATCCGTGTTCCTCGATGAAATTCCGGAAAAAGGTGTGTTGGAAGGAAAAGGTCTAACCAGCACAGATATGACACCTCAAGGTTCGCAAATCCCAGGCAAGATGAATTAATAGTTGTCGGTGAATGTAATATATATAATTATACGGGCTATAATTGTTTAAGTGATAGAAATAAGTTGTTGTTGTACACTACAATCCTGTATGAAGTGTTTATGGGCCTGCCTTTTGCGCGCATAATGCACAATACCCGAGAATAAATGTAACCATATGCATAAAAGCCGCATAAAAGTACTGGTCGCGAGAAGCGAAAGCAAAAAAAAAAATAATGTGAAATTAGAAGAACCAAAATAAATTTAGGGCTGTCCGCACCACATACATAAATTCCCATATATAACTCCTGACAAAGACACACTGTTGAAATATCCAACAATTGTCGCAAGAATGAGGTTTACCCCTATTCTCAGAAAGGTACAGGAAGTTCTCATCAAATCGGGAACGGGAAATCCTACCGGTATTACAGGAATTTTACAACATCCAAATCCAAGGCCTGTTTTGATCAGTCTTTACCAAGCAACGCTAAAAAGACTGGATGAACAATTTCCAAAGGAGTCTATATACAGAAAATCGGTGGAGGAGTTGACAAAGGCAAGATTAGCTGTCGTGGAAAAAAACGAGGTGATTGAGAGGATAGAAAAGCAAATAGGATGCGGATTAATCGAAGAGCTTATTCTTCAGGCCAATGATGAGTATAACCTAGCTGGAAAAATGGCGGAGTGGAAAGCATGGGAGCCATTGGAGGAAAAGCCACTGGAGGATCAATGGGTTTACTGGGGCAAGAAAATTTAGGTGTTAGGAGCATGGGATACACTTCATATTTATTTATTCAATATATTTATTAAGATCAAGGAAATGAGAATGAGCAAATTAAACCGTAAGCGGTAACAATGCTTACTAATGTGGACTGTAGATGACAAGTGTCCTTATTTGATTGAGGCATAATTCTATAATTTAATGCCTGATGATGGATCATTGTACATAACTGAGTGAATTCGCTCCTCTGATAACCTCGACGGTGGACAATTTCTCGTTTCACTTTATTTTATTTTTTCGACCCCAGCTAGATCTAAAGTGTATATATATATATCTTCCCCACATACACTATCTGTCATTAGTGCTACTCTTGCGATATCCAAACACTTTTCACCCCTGCACAATATTACGACCAATCAAATGGCAGATAGCACGCAAGATTTCAAGGAATTGAATAGGAAGGCATGGAATAAGGAGGCGGTGCCCAGGTTTGAGTTACCGGAATTTAAAGCTTTAAGTAAGCTCTCTGTCTTGAAGTACTTAACAATCGGCTCTAATGGACAATCAGCCTCATTATCAGACAAGGAAGCATACACTGTTGATGAAATAAACAAGTCATGTGTTGAGAACAGGAGTATTAAAGCAAAAGAGGAGGCAAGTGCTTTGGGAAATAAGGTGAATACAGATATATGGTGCATTTTCGACAAAGACGACAAGGGGACAAGCGAAGAGCCACTCGAAATTCTTGATTTTGCATGTGGACCAGGCAATGTGACTCTTGCATTGTTGGATAGTCTCCCACTCGAAAAAAGCTACAGAATCACAGGAATTGACCTATCGGATGATTTTGTCGATGCCTATAACAAAAGAGTGGACTTTCCTAACGTCCATGCAGAGGCTTTGGACATTTTAGGAAAAGAAGATGTGCTAAAGAATAGAAAGTTCGACATTGCAGTGTGCACAATGTCATTACACCATATTTCAGACCTTGAATTGCTCTGTAAGAGAATTGCAACCCATCTTAAAAAGGGTGGCTGGTTTCTCGCTATGGATTTTGATGGGCACGCAATTTTCTCTGGAAAGGAGGCCGTAAAGAGAGGAATTGCTCATTCTACTCTTGAACCAGAGAAGATCACAAATCTGTTTGAGAAAGCCGGATTGAGCCAGATTCTTGTGGAAAGAGGATTTAGATTGGAATATTCCAAGGAACAAAAGCTCACGATTGCACAAAGAAAGGAAGTAAACCCCGAGGAGCATCACCCAGATCTGGGCAAGAAGAAGCTATGCATTGTTGCAGGTCGTAAATGAGACATAACTATGAATAATGTGAAGCTATAGCCTTGATATTAGTCCAGAAAGCGCGAAGTATGTTTCAGTTAGGTGCCATAATTTATTTCATTTTTTTTTTTTTTTCACTTCAATTTTTCATCTCGCGTTTCTCAATCATATATATTTTTTCCGCTTCTCTTCTTTTCTCTCTTATCACCCTCCCTAGATCATCAGGAAGGGACCAATAAATGTTGAATATTTCATCTATAGCATTGCTGAAGAGTGTAGGAAGACCACTAGTATCAGGTCCACGACCAGTTAGACAAGTACTGAATTTCCATAGTTTTAATTTTCGAAAGCAGGAAGCTTCAATCGAGACGTTTAGTTTCAGAAAAGGCAAATCAAGCAAGAAAACAGATAGACGCCTCTACCATACAAAGAAATATCGCAGCGCCTCGCAAATCATGTCGAATTCAAGCCATTTGGTGAGAAACTACGACTCAAAGAAACCGATCGTGTGGATCGACTGTGAAATGACCGGATTGGATCATTTACATGATCACATTATTCAGATTTGTTGCCTTATAACGGACAAGGATCTCAATTTGCTGGATGAAGAGGGATACGAATCAGTGATACACTGCCCGAAGTCGACCATGGACCAGATGGATGAGTGGTGCACGCAGCATCATGGGAATAGTGGGCTTACTGCTGAAGTTATTGCTTCTAATAAGACCAAAGAGCAGGTTGATAAGGAACTTTTGGAGTATTTGAAGAAGTTCATGAGCAAGGGAACGGGAATATTAGCCGGAAATTCGGTTCACGTGGATAGATTGTTCCTATTGAGAGAATTGCCGAGCGTTGTGGATTATCTCACTTATCGAATTATCGACGTTTCATCAGTGATGGAATTCGCAAAGAGACACAATCCCACCGTGGAGAGACTCATGCCTCCTAAGATTGGTGCCCATACTGCTAAGCAGGACATTATTGAGAGTATCAACCAGATGAAATTCTATCGTGACGTGTATTTTAAAAACGAGGATGAAATAAATGTCAGGGACGTCAGGAAACAATGGGAAGGAAAAGATATCAACGGAAATAGGATTGACTGATGGGCTTCGAGAATCTCCAATATGGAAGCAGTGGGATTGCACCAGATTCTATTGATATGGATGCTTTTAGCCAAATCTGTATAATGAAGACGTTTGACGCGTATTGTTATGTCAAGGTGTTCGTTCGTTCTATAAATAAAATAAAAAATAGTTGCATGTTAATTACGACGATGCTAAATGAGCCAATGCTTAGTTTTCCCTGTGTACTATTGTAGAATATGAAAAACAAGTGATGTAAGGAAGTCAAGTGCATGCTTTCTGCGTTAAGCATTCCCGCTTGAATATCCGTTTGGTCATTAGTCAGCAATACTACATGAATAGGAAAAGCACAAAGTACCTCGCTCTCTCTTATTTTTCAGAATCTAGCAGTGTTTGTTAAAATGCGTGCTGCCTTTAATAGGACCCAAATAGATAATTATGGAATAAAGGTATATAAAGACAGGAAGATTATTATTGTTTGCAAAATTTTTTCGAACAACTGCAGCAAAAATGACTACATCTAGATGCAGCGTCCAATAAAGTATCGGAAAACTGGTATATCCGATCGGAAATCCGAGTGGGTTGAATATGCCAAAAGCAAGAAGATCGCACGATGATTGGGCAAGAAAAAACACTTTCGATAGGGAGAGGTCGATCCTTTAATAGTGTTCTTTAATCTCGAGTGAAAAAAAAGGTCACATAACATGTATACGGAGGCCGAATCATGCTGAGAAGAGCATGTTGAGGTCGAGCGTTCTTTATTTTATTTTATTGTATTTTTTTTTTTTTTCATTTTATTCTTTGTGCTCCATATTTTCACATTTTATTTAGCGCTTTATCCACAGGGAACAAAAAAGAATGGAAAGAGAAAAAATAGAATAAATGAAGTGAAGAGGAGGGGAAGCAAACGAACAAGGATGGAGCCAGGAAAAGAATTAAGGAATTAAGCTGTGCTTGTGCATTAGAGAGCATGCATTTCCAATCATTTATCAACTTATTAAACTGAGTGTTTTGGTCTATTAAAATGTCTGTGTTAGTCTATTAAAATGTCTGTTTTAGTCTATTAAAATGTCTGTCGAAGTCTATTGAAATGTCTGTCGAAGTCTATTAAAATGTCTGTTGAAGTTTATTAAATGTCTGTTGATGGCTATTAAAATGCCTGTCGAATTCTCTATCACTTTAAAATACCATTCCAGATTTCCCGAGAAAGTTCAGTTATGATAGGTGGGCGCCTCCTTATGAATAATACATGGGCTTAGATCAAGAGAGACAAAGCAAAAATAAAAAAATAGAAATGTAGGATTGTGTTTGCCCAGATGTGCTGTAAAGTCGTATTTTCTCTTTTAGCGCAATTGCTGATTAATAATAGATAGCATCTGGTACACGGCTTTTCTTCTGAATTTGATTGTTGGCGGTAGCTTGCCCAGGGGTGCACTGGGAAAAACAAATTTTGCTTCGCGGTTCCTCGTACTTCCGCATTTTAAGCATCTGCGTATTCGATCATTTTTTTGCATCGTTCTTTTCACATAGAAAGCAACAGTTTCCATGATTTCATCTCGATTGCGTATTTGCAATTAAGGCATTCTACAGCATTTCGATTCAAGTGCATATCAACATTTTGTTGGCACTTTGTTCATTTGTCCCAGATACACTATTACATTCATTTTGCATTGATCATCTCCGGCTATTGGGCGTCAGAAGTTTACACAAAAAAAAGCAGAACGAATACGGAAGAGTTTGCACATTAATATCACAAGGGCAGCAAACGAGGGGCACATATCAACCTCCCATAATTATATAGTTTCTGATTTAAAGGGCAGTTCACAGGGAATTGTGGCCAGTTTTTTTACAAGGGAAAAAAAAAGAAATGTCAGCCAGCCCTCAACCTTTGCATTCATCTATTGGGCAACACGACGCTCAACAAATGACAGATTACATGATTGGTCATCATAGCTACATGAATCCATCATCGAGCATTGAGAACGGCAACAATAAAGATTACGGGGGATCGTTGGTATCGAGTGATTTGCAAAGTGCAGACAATATATATGGCAGTATAGTAAAACAGGAGCTGGACTATCATGGATTGGATAAAGACAGCATGGACCGGAGTACCAGAACTCAAGTCCAGGGTGTCAGTGCGAGGACCAACAGTGACATTGACATTATCAACAACGGCCACAGTATAAGTGGCAACGATATCATTGATAAGAAAGACATTGGCTTTTCAACAGATTCTCCATCTGCAATCGGCAACGCCAGCCATTTCGATTTATCACTGCTTGGACAGAACATGGGCAGCCGGAAGGAAGGATCGCATGACAAGAAATCAACACCTGAGTCGGCATTTGACCAAATGGCGGAGATAACAAAAACTGCAGGCGACATAAACATCAACGATCAATCCATGGGCTCTTCTTTGGGCAGTTCACTGAATGCAGAGATTAACACAGCCATCAACAATAGCGTAGGATCCGGCAGCAGAAAAAAAGCAACCAGCGGCCAGAATCTATCACTGCAAAACTTTCATTTGGATCCGCAGGACTTCCAGAACTTTCTCATGATCAACCCTCCTATAGTGGAGTACAGCCCTTATTATTACATGATGTCGATGAACGGCAACAGTGCCGAGTCGGCGGCCAATGTGGCGAATGCAGCCGCAAGTGTAGCGCAGCAAAGCCATCAGTTAAACCAGCAAGGCCAGCACAACAGAATAGGCCAGCATGGCAAACTGAATCGTCAGTTAAGCCAGGGTGGTCAGTTGAATCAGATGAACCAATTAAATCAAGGTCAATTAAACCAAGACCAAGTGAACCCAAGCCAAATGAACCCAAGCCAAATGAACCCAAGCCAAATGAACCCAAGCCAAATGAACCAAAGACAGATGAACCAAAGTCAATTTAGCCGGAACCAGGTGAACCCAAACCAAATGAACCAGAACCAGATAAACCGAATGAACCAAAACCAAACAAACCAGAGCCAACCAAGCCAACCAAGCCAACCAAGCACACCAATGGACCAGGTGTACGGATTTCAGTCGACAAATACCGACAACGGATACCAGGTGGTTTATCCGGGCCAACAGATGAATGCAAACGACTCATATCCAAAACTTCAGCAGCCGCAACCAAGAACCATGCCGAGATCAGCATTATTTAACCACAGGCAGAGTTTGGCATTAGAAAGACCACAATCAGCGCTTTTAGGCTCGCAAAGTGGCATGATGGGACCAAACAGGCTGGAAGTCGAGCCGCCGGGACCGACAGATGCCGACGGTCCAGCCGTGGCATATCCGCCGGCTCCAAGAAGAAGACTTTCGATTTCCAACGGTCAGATTGGCCAGATCAGCATGATTGTGCACAGGAGCGAAGCGCAAGGTGAGCAAACTAGGGCAAGCGATGAAAATTTGGTAAGTGATGAAGATCTTGGCAAAAGCAGGAGGTCTGATTTGATGCCACATGTGCAAAACAGCCAGGGAACGAGTGTTCCGGTGGCTCACGTGTCGGCATCCGGCGGAATGGAGCGTCCTCGGGTTCCAAATCGGTCAGAAATAGAGGTGGACAAGGACGGTGTTCCAAAGAGGCAGTTGATATACAACAATGAGGTCATTTTCAATCCAAATGCGGGTCCAATCCCTGGTACTGCAGCATGGAAGAGGCAGCGAATATTGGAAAGAAACAGGATTGCCGCTTCGAGATGCAGGCAGAAGAAGAAAAACTTGCAGAAACGACTCCAGCAGGATGTGAAGAGCCTGAAGAGGAAGAAGCAGTATTTGGAAATCGTCGTTCTTGGACTCAAGCAGAAGATACGAGATTACATGAAGGAGAGTGGAATTGGGTTGGACGAGATTCTGGGCAGTGGAAACGAGGATTTCCGACACTCACAGTCTGGTGATGATACCGGCGATGATTACTTAAGCAGCTCTGATGAGAAGAAGTTCAAAAGTTCGAAGAATGGGAAAAACAGTAGTGGTAACAAAGCTGCTTTGGAGCCTCCAAAGGTCACAACCGATACTCTTCGGAAGCTTTTAATGTCTGGCGATCAGGATATGTATGCTGATTTGGGAAGTTCTTGAATTACAGGATACCAAATGCAGCATATAAACGAGGCCGAAGCCATAAAACACTCGTGGGTGTGTTTCGGGATTCTTCGCTTGGGCAACTCCGGGATGCCATGCTTATCTTTTCCCGGGAAAAACTAAGCCTACTGAAATATTTAACACTTGATTTTTCTGAAGTCGCATCCGTTTACTGAACAATTTCCTACGTGTGAGTATCCGACTCACAACACGTATTTATGTTCAGATTCGTTGATGGGCCTTTGTGTACAGTTATAGTATTGTTTGAAGTTACTTAATTTACTAGTTCGTTGTCATGATTGCTTGCTTAGCTGTATGAGAATGTAGCTTCTTATCGCGATGGAATTTCTCTTTATTTTATTTTATTTCTACTTTTTTTTTATTTTTTACTTATTCTTTACTTTTTTTTTTTTTTATCTATTCCGAAGACACGCATTCTTTCCCACTCTACAGCCCCACATTTTTCTCACTTAGAACACAAAAAGCACAAAAAACATCAAATATGTCAGAAAGCAACCTTCCTATTGATTTAGAGGACCAACAGTCATACAGAGATGTGCCAGAGTTTGATTTACTTAGCGATCAGATCTCAGGTTCTCTAATTGAGATAAGCAACAATCTCAGTCGTTTGGAGAAGAACATCGATGTTTTGAAGATTAAGGCCAAGGATAACAGCACGGAAAACAGTACAAAAGACATACAAAGGCAACAGAGAATATGCGTGGACTTAATCAGCAGCCTGATGGGGACGTTTAAGGAAATATCTGTTCACAGAAAGCAAATGGACCAGTTGGATAGAGAGCAACTCAATAAAAGTCAAGTATTTGTGCGGGATAAGTTAAATCGGAGTATTAAGGCGTTGCTAGACCAGTTCAGAGGACTGCAGAGAGAGGTTACGTTGATTGATGCCGCATTGAACGAGGAAAACACAAACATAGAGCACAATCAGCATGAATTGGCACTAAAACCTGCAGAGGAAACCAATGCACAAAACGTCACACAGCAGAGGTCAAAACTCATCATGGAATACCAGCCGGTGAATGCAGAAGAGGTGGAATACCAGCAGAACATGGTACAGGAACGGGAAAGAGACATCGAGCAGATTTCACATGGTGTGGAAGAGCTAAATGAGATCTTTCAGGATTTGTCCACCATAGTGACCTCTCAGGGTGAAATGGTTGATAATATTGAAACAAACATATACAGCACACTAAATGACACACGATCTGCAACTAGGCATCTCAAACGGGCCGATAGATATCACCGCAATAGGCGTAAGTTCTGCTTTTGGCTTCTTGTGATAGCATGTGTGGTTTTATTTTTCTTGATCTTGATCATCTTCGCTTAGGTGTGAATATTCAACCAGGTGTGTAGAAATGAATCTGTATGATACACCACATATAATCATCAACATGCTTATTTTAGCATCCATACATATTACTATAATTGTAGCATCCATACATATCAATTGTAGCCTCCATATATATCATTTTTATTGTAGCCCCATATCACTTCTATTGCAGCCTACATATATATGCTTATCTAATCCTCAATCTTCCACATCAGCACATTTCCATCATCGCCAGCAGTCAACAACTCGGTTGAACTGCACCATTTCACACAGTTCACCTCACAAACACCGTGCGCGAGGTATTTCGTGGCATAAACTTCCCACTGGCCCGGCCGGTCACTTTTCTCTTTGTAGATTGCCAATATTCCGTCACTTCCACAACTGGCAATCAACCCGTTCTCATTCCAATCAACACTGTACACCGCCCTGTTATGGACCGGCGGCAAAACAGACTCCAGCACCCAATTCTCCTCCTCCTTGAGGCTGGACGGCACTATAACGGGTTTCTGCAAATGCCCATCACTTGAAATTTCAGCTTCTCCTTCTTGTGTTTGCTCATTTTGAGAGGCTGGAGGTGGAATCTTGCGGAAAACACGCACCTTGGCATCATCGCAGCACGTGACAAGCCTCATAGTGCCGTCCTTGTAACTCTTCTTCTCAAAATCACTACACCAAACAGTTCCGTCAAACTGATCCAGTTTGGCAACACACAGCCAATCATCATCGTCGTAATCGTCCTGCCTAAACACCCGGCACGTTTCATCATACGAACTCGTTGCTAGAACATTCTCGAACGGGTGCCATTTCACGTTCTTCACGTCCTGCTCGTGCTCCTGGATCACATTGATGCACTCAAATTCTTCATTCGATTCATCTGTCTCCCATATCCAAGCACTTTTATCACGTGAGCACGTTGCCAAATACTTGCCGTCGCACGACCAATCCACGGCCTTCACCTCATTCTCATGTCCCTCAATCACAGCAAGAAGTTCCCACCCGTTTTCACCTATGATCTCGCTGCTTTCACTGACATCGTCTGCCCCGGCTTCGGCCCCATCCATACACCAAATTGACACAGTTGCATCAAACGACCCAACTGCCAGTGTAGGGAACTCCGAATGCGGCTTAAAGGCAACACACCGAGTGCTTTTTGAATGTGTGCCATCGCCAAGAGTGGCCAAAAGCTCCTTTTCCCTGTAATCGAAGACTTTGCACGTCTTATCTGCAGATACCGTCGCCATTAAATGCGATTCTTTCTCAACTGCAACTGCCCAGCAAGCAAATTTGTGAGCTGCGAATTTATGCTCGAGCTTGATTTGTGGCATCCTATAATGTGTGTTTAGACTATTTGACTACGATATTTGGCCTATTGAAACTTATGGGACAAACGAAGAGGAACAAATGTTTGTGTGAGGCAAATATATTTGGATACCTGAATATTTCAAATATTTCTTCCGGATCGAGCGATAAATATGTGCCAGCGGACTTTAAATTATTCTTTGAAATTTCAATTTCTCCTGTATTATTCTCATTATTCATCTTAGTCCTATTTATTCGATTTTCTCTTAATTTTATCTTCTTATCTTTAGCTTGTGATCTTGAACTTATGATATTCAACTTGTTATTTTTTTTTCGTTCAATCCTCATATTCTGTCTCCACATTCTTATTTTCATCCATTCACCTCCTATCTTCATTTTTTTTTCTGTCTCAATTCACAATATCTACACCATACTCCAGACTTTGAAGTGGATAGCTAGCACCTTTCTGGAAAGTACTAGAAAGCCATGTGGAGGCTCCCAGTGAAGTCAATTACGAGATTTCCAGTTTCGAGTACATTAATCCATCCGCACCCACTAATTGGCATCCAGGCTATTAGAAGAATATCTCTAGATGACAGCAATGATGCCAAAAAGTCATCAGAACGTGGAAAAAGTGACAACAATGCTGGAAAAGGCGACAACGATAATAATTCTGGAAAAGGTAAAAATTCAACCAATGGAAGTGATAATGGAAGGAACTTATCCAAAAAAGATAATGCCAGCAAAAGCTTATCTGAAGCAGAAGCTAAACTTCATAGAGATTTGGAAAATTTTTCGCCTGATCAGTCCTCTCGTGTATCTAATCCGGAAGGTGCGCTTCCAGGAGTGGATCCGAAATTGATGAAGTACATGAATCATCCAAAAACGGCATACGATCCATCCGAAAACAGGCAGGAAACAAACTATGAGTTTCACGCACCTCCAAGTTGGAAACAGAAGAAAAGAGAAGAGGCTAAAAGGAGGGCAAGGGGAAAATCCCCATTGCGGAAATTGATACCATCTATTCTTGCAGGCTGTGCTTTTCTTTGGGCCTTTTACACATACAGGTATCTGACAAAAGATAAAGACGAAAACAAGGATAAGGACGGCTCCTTATTAAAGCCATCAAAGTTTTTGCCTTACGTGATTAGCTTCAAGTACAAAATAGATGATGACCACTATTTGATCGAAGTTACACGAAAGAACAGGATCCAGAAACTTATCAAAAACCAGCATCTTTTCTCTGGAAACCACATCTGGAGTGTGGAAATAGCCAAGCGTGATATAAATATCGTTAGGAACCTTACACCACTTCCTCTATTTGTGGCTGGTGCAGATCCGGAGACCAAAAAGCCGCATTTGAGACTTGTGTCAAAGGCTGAGCAGGAAGGAAAGTTCATATTTATTGTGAAGAGATACCCAGAGGGTGAATTCTCGAAATGGTTTACAGGCTTGAATTTGTTGGATGAAGTGGACATCAGGGGACCTATAGAAGAGTATAGATTTAGCCCCCATACATTAGACAGATATCCGTCAAGACCTCAACTTTCAAATACAATTGAAAAGACAGAACCAGACCCCATCTACCCAGAACACCTACCTAAAGCGGAGAATTTCGTGTACTATGGTGCTGGAACAGGAATTCTACCGTTACTCCAAGTTCTTTACTCTCCAAATCCACCAAAAGGATTTGTTCAAGCGTATATTTCCTTGCATAAACAATCAAATCTTTTGCAGGAACTTCGTACTTTAAACTTCTTTGCAGAAAAATGTGGCAGAGCAAAGTTCCACTATTTAATTGGAGAGAATGGCGAGCACATATCAGAAAAAGACATCATGAAGCCATCATTGCCACATTTCAATAGTGCAAAGGACTTAAAAGTGAGTGCGGAGTTGTACAGATACAAATTATTACAGGAGAAGAAAAAGGAAGTGAGAGAGCAGATGGAGAGTGATTCGTATGCGGATAAAAAGCACAGTAAAAGTACCGATAAGAAAGATAGAAATTACAGTAATATAGATGTTTTACCTCCACTCTCCTCGAATCCATCCAAAGAGGACATTCCAGACTTGGATATAAGCAAGATAAAGCCAGAAAATGCATTTCAGCAATTCAGCTTTTTTGGAAAGAAGAACAAATCGGACCAATCACCGTCGCTGGCTCTTGTATGCGGGCCAGATGGATACATAGAATTTGTTTCCGGAAAGCCCGATCTCAATAATGTTGAGGGTAAAGATAATGGACCAATAGGAGGACTACTCAAGAATAAAGGTTGGAATGATACGAATGTGAAACGGTTCACTGGTTTATGAGTCTTCTAGCATGTATATAGTAATATTTATGAAGTAATATTTATGGAAATACTAACGTAAAACTTATCATCATACCAATTATGGGAGTGATACACATCATATTAAGATTTATCATGTTAATATTTATCAATGTACTATTTATAATTTATAACGTAACATCATTATTAATACCATTATCGGTCTTAAGCTTAACAAACATTTAATTTACACACCCCTACTTTAGCACAACATCCACCATAAAATCTTGTTCGAGCTCAGTATCACTCACTTTCCACTTCGGATCGAGTGGTTCCTCGTCGAAAATCAAACTGATGTGTGTCTTTTCTGGAACATTGGCCTTTTTCCGGTAATATTCGATCATCGACTGTACACTTGTCTCAGGCTTAACACCAACCTGATATACCTTACCATCCTTTCCCACGAGCTTGATTCCAAAGTACGTATCGCTCTTCATATTTAAATTATCAAGAAGGCCCTTGGCATCCATATTGTCATCTTCCTCATTTCCAGAATCCCCTTGCAAAGATTCGCTGAGTTTGGCAAGCTCCTCCTGACTGTACTCAAGTTCCACTACATCCTGATCTTCAAGTTTGTAGAAACCAACTGTAGTTGGCACCAACATATATTTTGGCTTGCTCAACTCAACCACTTCATCCTTTAATGTCTTTTGAACTTCCTGCTCATCATTTGTAGCTTCTTTCTCGTCATCCGAGAAATCATCCAGCTTTATCACCTCAGGCCCCTTAAAGTTCGATTTCCCAATCTCCGGAATGCTCTCCTCGGTTTCTTCAGTAATATCCGGTTCCACTGCCAACTCAGCCTTTTTCGATTTATCCTCTCTCACAGAGGAAAGCTCCTTGCCCATAAATTCGCCACTTGTACCATAAAGTTTCACTCGAAGACCATCCGGGTACTTCATCCGCACAAGAAAGATGTTCTCAAGAGATTCAATTGTAGTAGACCTAGATGTTGACACACGCGTTATTTTCCCCGTATTTCTGTCTTTTAGTTGAATGGTTATTGTAGATTTGATTGATTCATCAAGATGATCACCAGGATCACCCTGCAGAATGGTCGAGTTTGCTTTCTTTTGCTTCTCTTCAGCCTGTATTTGCAACGCTATGCCCATCGGTGCCAGCATAGTTCGTAAGACGAATGAGTCGTCCGAAAAAGAATGCTCTACCTTCTTTTTTGACGACCGAAGAAGTGATCCAATCCGAAGAACCTGGTTGACTATTATATCAAGATCGTAGATGAAGAAAACCAACTTCTCAGGTGAAGAGGTAAAGGACCAAAGCGTATTCGATCTGAAAACTTGCTTGAGAACTGTTTCGCGTATTTTCTGAAAGCTTGTTGAACCTTTTGCCTTGAGAAATACACTAAACTCACGTTCCTGGTATCGTAAACTGACAGTAATTTCAAACGGTGCCTTCTTTGCCAAGATAGTTTGCCCTCCCAATTCCACTGGAAAGTTTCCGGTGATTTCTTTCTTGTAACCTCGTTTTTTCCAAAGTCCATCATCGTATTTCTTTGCTTCAGAAATCTCCGAATCCATCTGATTCAATATCGACTCGTCCTCCGTCTGCATCTGGTTGAGATCATCGTTATATGATGTTATTGGCTCCGATCTAAAGTCATACGAGCTTGCTGGATACTCGACCCCATCATCATTATCGTTATTTAAGCCAAGCAGCTTTTTAAGATCATCATCCACTGGATGTTTACTTCTGGATGCTGACTTTTCGATCTTTCCCTGAGGTAGAGAACTCATTTTCTCGGCTTTCACCGGCTCTATGTCCGATACTAGTGGATCCGATGAAGATGAAACACTTCTGAGTGAAACTGTTCGACCTGCCTTTGGGCTTTCAATCTGTTTTTGTGTGCGGTTATGATGCCGATGATGTCGATGATGCTTTTTCTCTTTCTTCAACTTCTTCTTTGGTGGTGTCATATCAAAATCATTAGATCCAAATGCGAAAAAGTCATCCTCTGGTTTGGCTAGTGGCATGAAATTCAGTAATGTTGTTTCTTTCAGGATTTGCTATGTGTGCAGCAGTATCAAATATGAAGTTAATGTATGTATATAGAGTGAGCGATAATTTGCGAATTACTATCACGTATTTGATATTTGACCGTTTCTGTGCTGGAACTTGTTTATATTATAAATTTGATATTCTTTTAGTTTTAAAAGATATATGAGTATGCGGAGATACAAATTGTATAAGCCGGCCGAGGGGTAAAATAGTCGGTAAGGATGAAAAATAGAACAGGAAGAAAAAGAAGAACAAGAAAAAGAAAAAAAAGAAAATAAACATGCATATTTGTACTATTTCATTTGGTATTCTGTCGATTATGCATTTAATTTATTCTGGTTAAATGACCGCCATCTGTTCTGGCTATTGAACAATATGGAGAAATCAATAGGGCCTGAAGATATAGTACACTGATGATAGTGAAGTGGAACACGGCACCAGTCCTTGTCAGCCTGATACATCCCTACACCAAAACCTTATGATGCGACTTCAAAATGTCACCTTTATTTGCTAGTGCATTCTTATCAGTTGGATACATCCAATAATAATAATGCAGAATTGCAACAAACAGATATATAATCATGAGCAGTAAGCTAGCAGGTATTGTAGGCCAGACTTGCGTTACCGGTCGATATGCCCATATTAATGTTGGATGCATATCAAAACGAACAATTAGCACATCCACAGATGAAATTGTATCAGTTGAGACTGTTCCTAGTATTATGGACAAGAAGTTTGAAATTCCAGAGAAATCAGTCATTTTTAGTGGAATCCAACCTACCGGAGCTTTTCATTTAGGGAATTATTTTGGAGCCGTTCGCAATTGGAGAGATTTTCAAAACAGAATTGAGAGAGACAACATAGACTCTAAGCTACTTTTCTTTGTGGCCGATTTACATTCGCTTACTGTTTCTCAGGACTTCAACACACTTTACCGCAAGAGGATTGAAGCATATGCATCTTTACTAGCATGCGGCCTTGATCCACACAAGGCAACAATATTCTTCCAGTCGGAGATTCCAGAAATTCCAAAACTGCAGTGGATATTGTCATGTATTTGTGGTATGGGTCAATTGAACAGAATGACCCAGTGGAAATCAAAAGCAAACCTCCGGAAAGACGCAAACATTGCCGAAGAGCTTGGAAAAGTCAAGCTTGGCCTTTTCACGTATCCAGTTTTGATGGCAGCGGACATTCTCACATTTAATGCCACACATGTTCCAGTTGGAAAAGACCAATCACAGCATTTGGAGTTGACACGTGACTTGGTGGATGTTTTCAACCGGCAGACTAAGTCGGATTTTATGCATTCACCAATGACCCTGCTTGCACCAACAATGAAAGTTCTCTCATTAAAGAATCCAGAAAAGAAGATGTCCAAGAGTGATTCCGATGAGATGTCCAAGGTGTTTATTACTGAAGATGCAAAGAGCATTAGAAAGAAGTTCAACAAGGCGCTCACTGACTCGATAGAAGGAAAAATAACTTACGATCCAGTTAAAAGACCAGCAGTGTCTAATCTTATTGCAATTCTGGCTGCAGCTGAGAGTAAGCCAATAAAGACAGTCGCAAAAGAAGTGCAAGATTTCACGAAGAAGGAGCTAAAAGATGCTGTTTCTGAAGCTGTGATTAAGGAGCTTAAAGAGCCTGCCGAGAGGTACAACCAATTGATGAAAGATCCTGTTGGATTGGACAAGTTGAGCCGCTTAGGATCCGAAAAGGCCCGTTCGCTTGCCTCAAAGAACTTGAAGGTTATTTCACACCTCACTGGAATGGGATGGTGGTGAAATAAGAAAAGATGGACTTGTATTTACGAAAAGATGTCATACTTATAACCTGTATATATGTTTCAATTAGAGATATCTAAATTAATACACCTCCGTACACTACAGAGCATGTACATCTTCACATGAAAAGAACGGTGAGTTGGAAAGATAACTGAACATGAGAGTGCGCACAGTAACAAACGCACTACACAGAAAATTAATATCATGTACCCAAACAGCCAATTCATATGCGTATCGTCATATCAAAGAGTTGGTAAGCAATCCAACACTCTCACCATACTGAACAAGTATTCTTTGAACCTCTCTTTGCTTTGCACAGCTGACAACAAGCTCTTTCAACAATGACCTCTTCTCGACACCACAAATCGTACCATCCATATCCAAAAAGAGCTCCTGCAGCACTTCGGTGAGCCTATCAACAAGATTCAACTCACCCAACCGCTTCACATATATGATCAAGTACAAGCGGAAGTTCTTGAAGTCACGGAGAAACAAGTAGAAGTTGATTTTGTTCTCTAAGTGATTCAGCGATATCACAGTCTCCATATTCTCGAAGCCTTCTCTCATAAGCATCACCTTCGATATCTTGCTGAAAAACTTGGACCTTCCTCTCCTGGCAATTTCGTCGTTTGTGTGCATTTCCAAGTATCCAAGAAGCGAGCTTCCGTCGGTTTTAGATTTTGTAGTATCTGTCAAGGATTTCGTCGAATCCCAGTACTGGGAACCAAATGCCCACCAAGAATCGCTAACGATCGACCACACACCCATATTCTTGTTGTAAAGATAACCGTTACCGTTGCTTAAAGTGACTATTGGCACACCGCTGGCAGTAATGGAACATAAAGTCAAGTTTTCAGACCGTGTGAGCATCTCTCCGTTGACAAACACAAAACCGTTTTTATCGAATGATACTCCAGCAGCACCATTCGAACCCGCAGTTCTTCCTGCATTATCTTCATTGTGTGCACCTCCACTAGCCTTTGAATCTCTTCCACCATGCCCAGCAGACCTGCCGCCGTTTTCCGTGCTGTTGATGCTCCTAAACAGTGGTTTCAAAAGTGTTGATAGTGAAGTCGGCTTGAATAAAGCCTGCTGCTTCTGGAGATCCCAGGCATACATTTGTGCTGAGGATGTAACTGCCAGGAGATACTCATCTTTCATCTCGAGAAACGAAAGAGGAGCCCCAAGCACGATAGTCGGTAGTAGACGTCTTCCAAAGCGAGTATACGTGATAATTTGCCCATCAGTGGTCGACAAAGCCCAGAAATCCTTCGAGCCCGTCACTATGTGCACTTTGCGAGGGATAAAATCCACAAAGAGCTCTTTTGAGGCCGGAAGACCGGAGTTTGCCGCTGAGGATGCCGCATATGCCTTGCTGCCCGTTTCCGAAGTTGATCCAAGTGGTGATCTTTTCACAAGTGCAATTCTGGTAGGATACGACTCGTGACCGTTTCCATTTCGAACCTCAAAGTGGACAGTTTTGTCTTCGGCCAGCGAATAGTTGATATGCCACCGCACTCGTGGAATTGCGATTCGAACATTGCTGAAAGAGGTTGCCGGGTCAATAATCAGCGAGCCAACAAAGTCTGTTGGTTCAACATCTCTCTTTTTGCGTGCCGGGCCCTCATCAACACTACCAGTGTCATTTTCCGCAGTTTGCGAGGCTGCTGATATTTTACGTGCCAAATCTCTCGGCACAGCTCTTAAGGGTGCCTCGAATGGACCAACAGAGGCCGAACCGAGAGCTTTTGAATGTGTGTGCGAATGGTTTCTTGAAACACTCGAATGCAAACTCTTCAAAGCGGATTCAGCTGGTTTGGGGGCTGATTTCGCTATCTGCGGTGCTGTAGACTCCACTTTGACCGATGATTTCATATCAATGGTTCTGTTGGTGTTTGAGTTGTTGGTCTGCTTGGTTTCAGATTTAGATTCTACTGCCTTACTGGATTCTTCAGCTTCACTTCTCTCTTGTCTTTCTGGCACCGTCTTTCTTCCTCCTCCAATCCATGCATTGTATGAGTCCAAAATAGCCGCGGAGTTCTTCACGGAATTACTATTAATGTCTGGAATCGCAAGCTCTTCCTCAGATACAACGCTTCCTAGCTCGTTTTCTTTGAAAATGCCAAGCACCAACTTTCCGGAGTACGTGGTCAGAAAGAGGATTCGTCCATCCTTGCTCCAGCATATATCCTGTATTGGCTTTGTGCTGATGTCGTTTGCCACATAGAAAGGCGCAGAATCGCAAGTTCGCCATATGGAAACGCTGGAATCCGGAGAAGCTGTAGCTATCACGTATGTAAACTTGGAATCGCCATCTTTTGTCGTATTCTCGTATATACATGGAGAGAAACTCGTCATAGTGCACTTGAATCCTCGGCCTTTCTGCACCATCCACTCTTGCCAGGCTGGCGACTTTACTGGATCGTTGTTTTTCACAAGCGACAATATCGTGGCTCTACTTTTGGCCGTGTTGGGAACACACACAATACGATCATCTGTCGACCAAGAGACCTTTCTAATGGTAGCTTTGTTCAATTTGGAGCTGCTAATAAGATTATAGAACTTCTGTGACACGGCATACTCGAAAGATCGACCGTTTTTCTCGTCTGGAGTTAGACGGTACTCTAGTATATTCACCATTTTGTCATCACCAAGCGTTAAAAGATACTTTCCACACGTGTGATCAAAAGCGATTCCCTTAACAGCGACATTTTGAGCTGGCAGCTTGGTCTGTGGTTGCTTTGCATCCAATGATGGTGATGGTGAAACCGATTTCGTTGCTTCTTTACCGTTTCCGAGCTTTGTATCTCCGGATTTTGGATGAACCGGAACTCCATGGACATGCAGAGTCTTGATAATCCGCGAGTAAACAGTATCGTATATTATAACCTCGTTGTTCATCGTGCAAAAGGCTAGAAGTTGATCATCGGCCGACCAGGTAAAATCAAGCAATAAACCATTTGCATGCTTGAAAATCTGGCGGATGGATGCCTTTCGTGAATCCTGTGGATCCTTCACAATGTACACTTCACCGTTCTTGTACACGGCAGCCAACAAATTCCAGTTCCGCTTCAAGTTTGCGTATTTAAGCGATGTGATCTTACTTCTACTCCTAATGCCAACTATGTTAACTGGTCGCTGGGAAAGTTTTAGTTTCTCCTTGTCCACAAATGGGACAGGTTCAATTGCATGCAGAGGCATCGTAGGAGGATGCTTTCCATCCTGTGGTGTCATCTCCATAGTGTTTCCATCCTTTACTGAAAAAAGCGTTGCTTGCTCTTTAGTTAAGTCTGTTATACTCTCGTTTTCCTTGTTTCCAGCATTTGACGAGCTGCCGGAGCCATCTAGCACCAAACTGTCGCCTTTATTATCCGTGTTGGTCCCTTCAGGATGACTTGATGATTCTGCCAAATCAGTGAACTGATCCATCCGCCTGATTCTAATATTTCCATCCTGACTAGCAGTTGCAACATACTCGTTAGCGGAGTTTACACTCACAAACAACGAGGAAATGTTCGAGAAGGACGCACTGATAAAATGCATGGCTTTATATGGTGTATTCAGTGGATGAAGGTTTGTGGATCAATGGATACCCTACAAGTGTCGTATTCAACATTTATTAAATGAAAGCGTGTTTACATGCATTCACTTTAAGCTTTTAGTCGCGAGGAGTTGAGAGCTGAAAATTTTAAGAAACTGGGCATGCTTATTTAATTTTTTGTTTGGGTCAAGCTGGGTTCGACCAGACGTCCAGCCTCGGAATTACAGAATTTAATTGACCGAGATGCATACTATATATTGTTCCTAGTTACTATCCAGCACCGAAATAAAAAGCTTTTTTTTTCCGTCATTCAATACAATACTAACTGTATTATACGATTTACGCTCATCCATGTGTTCAAGTAACGGTGATTCAATTATATGCACATACCTATGGATCGGCTGCAGTTCCCATTATTCGGTAACACATTTCTCCAGCTTTTTTTTTTCTTCCATTTTTTTTTTAGCGCACAGCCTTGCTTCCGCCGGTTGACAAAAAGTGAACAAAAAAGTTGTGCTTTTACGAGAATTTCGCTCCCTTACAGTGTTTAAGAGAAGATACATAGTAAAAGTTTGGACCTACTTTCTACTCGTTCCATTTGCACTGCACCTTCAAGAACATCTAGATACGTATTTTGTTGAGAAAAATACCCAGATACACAACGCCTACAGTAATAAATAGCATAAAGCTACAAGGCCCTGACTCAACAGCACTTATTAGAATACCACGAACTTCAAGATTCACATATCCTATAGTCAAGTGAGTATATCGTTTCGGCGGATTTTTGAAATTTATCTGGTGCGGATCTTAGTTTTCACTCTTGTGGCATACTTTACACTTTCCATCGTTTCATCTTTAATTCGAAAACGTAAGATGGCAACCAGACAGGAGGAATACGTGAGTGATTCTGGCTCTGATTATACCGAATACTGGATAGATTGGTTTCTGGGAAGCCGGGGTAACGAATATTTCTGTGATGTTGACCCCGAGTACATTTTGGACCGGTTCAATTTAACTGGCTTGAACCGGTATGTGGATAAGATTGGGCTTTTGGTGAATATCATTACAGACCAAACGGAAATTAGCGAATCACAGCCTGAGGAGACACGTGCAATGCTAGAAGATAATGCAAAGTTTCTTTACGCTTTAGTACATGCAAGATACATTATAACATCAAGAGGGTTGGATAAAATGCTCGAGAAATATCGCAATGGTGATTTTGGATATTGTCCTCGTGTGAATTGCAAACTTACGCCGCTTCTTCCAGTTGGTTTAAGCGATAAACCTGGTGTTGCGTCTGTGAAACTATACTGCCCGAACTGCGAAGATTTGTACAACCCAAAGTCTTCACGCCATGCTTCGATAGATGGCGCATTCTTTGGTACATCATTTCCGGCCATGTTTCTTCAAACTTTTCCTAATCTTGTGCCTACGCACAATGTGGAAATGTATGTTCCGAAAATTTTCGGTTTTCAAATGCATTCTGAGGCTCAGATGACCCGCTGGAGGGCTTTAAAGTGCGAGCAGATGCTTTCCAGATTGGATAAGATGGGTATTGATTACGCAAAGAATACTCCGGGAGGCTTTATTGAGTCTGCCGAGGATGAAAGATATAAGAAGAGGGATATGGATGGTAGGAAGCAGAGTGCAATATGACAAAATATTAATGCTGCTGAAAGGCTTTTTTTTACTGTTTAGAGGCTGTTTGTAAAATAAATTTTTAGATTAAAAGTACGATGCTTATGAAATTTAGCTATGCTTTCCATATTGCATCCATGTTTTAATGTTTGACGTTGTGTTTTGGGCTCGATGTATATCTCTTGTCCCTATTATTTTTTGGGCGGTTAAAAAAAAAGGAAACAAAAATTACCGCCGTGAATCTTTCTCACACGATCTTAAAGCGCTTATCAGTTAACCATCTACTGAAATAAAATTCAAAGCACATGTACGTGAGTGAAATATTGAAACAATGACGGCAGAAACGGACAAAAATATAGTAGAGAATGCAGATAGCATTCATGTGGAAAAACCCACAGACAAGTCAATACATATTATCTCACCATGTTCCTTTCTTGAAAATTATCAGGATGGAACATCGCATAATTCATCTGTGAGATGCTTGCTTATCTTAAATCAGGAAATCAGAGTGAAAAGTCAATTCTTTAAGAAGCTATGGAGTAGTACATCGTTGCATGTGTGTGCTGATGGTGGTGCCAATCGCTTATATAAATACTGTCAGCAAACAAGTGCTGAAAGCAGCTATATTCCAGATTTTATAGTAGGTGATCTCGATTCTCTCACGTTGGATATCAGAACCTTTTATGAAGCCCATAAAACCGTTATAAAAAAGCAAGGGTCACAATATTACTCGGATCTAGATAAGGCTATTGCATTAATCAATGTCACAGTGAACATGTCAGATGTAGATATTACAAAGTTGGATGATTATAGTCAGCTTGAGACGGTAGAAACGGACAAAAACAAAAGATTGGAATTACCAAAAGGCGTCACTGTCATAACTATGGGTGGAATAGGGGGTCGATATGATCAGACAATAGCAACAATTTCGAGAACTCTCCAATCATATTTCACTAGACCGCACATGAATTTTCTTCTTCTCAATTCGGAGCATCCGGAGTTTGTCTTACTACTTCCTCAGGGAAAGAACTTCGTTAATATAGCATCAGATTTCTTGGATACAGAAACTACAGATCGGAAAAAATATTCTTTAAGAACAGTTGGACTATTACCACTTTGTAAACCAGCTAGATTGACTACAAAAGGCCTTAAATGGGATGTGAAAGATTGGGAAACGGCGATCTCCGGAGATTTGAGCCTCTGTAACTTGCAAGTTGGTGATAATGGCTTTTATGTTGAAACTACGACTGACATTTTTGCCAACATAGAGTTTTGAGTTGATTCACTTTGCTATGCTAAACAAACAGTGCTGTTAATTCTGGCCAATATATAACTAAATTGTACTCATCTGTTTCTATAGCATGCTTCAAAAAAGCCATACTCCATATCAACAGTCTTCCTGAATATGGAATCCACCTCATCTCTATCGACGAGTCGATCGACCTCATGTTGAAGAAAGTCGACATACGCTTCGAAGTTATCCACGCAATGTAAGGTAATCCATTCCTTGTATCTCCAATGCAAATTTTCAGCAACTGCACCTTCCGTCTGCATTGCCTTCTTTGCCCATTTCAAGTATATTACCTCAGTCGTCCAAAGATAAGTGACTAGTTGAGCATAACTGTATGTTTCGAGTCTGACCGATAGTTTGGTAAGCATATCAATGTAAGCCTGAACTTCATCAGGTATAAATGTTTTTGGATTGTATTTCTGTCCGAGGGTTGGATCTTTGTCCAACAAAAATTGTATAGCCTTGTCAAAATATGTATTTTCATCATTGCTGATGAACCCGATTTGTTTGCCGAAGCCAATTTTTGAATCATCCGAATCACACAAAAATGCTGTCTTTAAAATTATTTGTATGTACAAGCGGAAATACTTGGTATCCTGTGTGAGGTAAACATACAATGCCTTGTTCGATAATGTGCCTGCACATAATTTCTTTACTAAAGGATGGTCTACAGCCTTTTGGAAAGTAGAGCTGTATGATTGGATCAAGTCCTCTGAAAGTCCCATTTTAGATATCAATACGTATTGATTCCTGTATATGCCAACTCGTAAATGTATAAATTACAAAATCATGGAAACATTTCTTGATCTACCAACCTCACATCTTACTTCGGCTGGTCTGTTTCTCTCATCCGGTCAGATGACAAACATGAAAATTGAGTAGGCGTCGATCGGCGAGTCTGTAAAACTCAAGTGAACTTTTTTGCTACATGATGAAATATTATCATTTCCGTACAAAACCAGCCAAATCATACAAATATAAACGGTATAGAGGATAGTATAGTATATTGTAGTAACTATGATATAATGGTATAACTATAAGCAAGCGTACATGTGCGAAATATATAAATCAGCTTCCCTGAGTTACAAAATCAGAGCCATTCTGAAGTTTCGACAATAAGTCAGCCAAGTTTATTTCCTGATTTTTCAACAACGATGGATCGGTGTACCTAAATTCCGAGTCTGGAACAAACGAGTTGACTATATACGGTTGTCCGTTTCCTGGAGTTAAAGAACTCGTTGAAGATGCCCCCTTTTGCTTATCAGAAGTGCCTTGACTAGAAAAACTTGAAGACACCATTCTAGGATCAACAGTTCCAGGACTTGCCGATGAACCAGAGGTTGAGGATACACTCATTGAGAAATTAGGAGAAGCATCAATAAAACTAGCCGGACCACTTTTGCTGTGTGAAACGATGTTTGCCGAATTGTCATCATCCTGCAGCACCACACTATTGAGCATTCCAAAGTCAAGAGAAGGGTCCGAGTACTTTGAAGATTCCGCAACAATCTGATCCAAAGCATCAGAAGTTTTACCTTGATATAGAAGATCCTCGACTTTCTGCTGATTATCGCTCACGAAGAACTCGTTCAAATCGCCGCTCACCAGTTGTTCCAAGGAGTTTGATTGCATCCCTCCATTTGCAGAATATACATTATCCTGCTTTGGCGGACTGGCTGATGTTGGCACCTTCTGTGAATCAGAAAACACAACTGCTGGATCCACCAGCTGCTTAAATTTATCAGCCTCAGTCACATGTAGATAGTTGATAAAGAATCTTACTTGCAACGTGTTTCGCCAGCAAGAGAATATCTCATCTTTCAACGAGTTGCACAAGAAATAATACTCCTTCAAGTAGTGCAGCAAAACGTATATATACTTGGTATTCGTGCAGCTGTTGCACTCGATATCTAGACTGAACCACTCCAGTGTCATCAACGTCTCCGTTGAGGATCCAAAGTCGCTAATTATGTCTTTTAAACTCCTGCTATGGTCCTCGGGATCCAAATTTCTGAGAATAACTGCAAATAGCCACAGGATGGTTCTCTCTTGGAGTGCAGTGCACTTTGTCATAAAGAAGGGTTCCAATCCCTCACTGAACTTTTCGTACTTCATGTCCTTTGCAGAAGCAGTATTCGTGGATTTTCGGCTCGTGTAGTATTTTGCATAGTCGAACGCATCCTTGAAAAGGATCAATGCAGATTCTGTAGACTTCACTTCATACCTGCTTTGAAGAGCAGCGTGCTTTTCCCCGTTCGAATCGCTGACATTAGTGTTTGCCTCATTCAAGTACAAGAGGTAGTAAAATGTGTTGACGACAGACAAAAGATGGAGACGGAGTTCATAACACCGAAACATCGGAACCTTAAAGAAGCCGAAAAGTGCACTGGAGCCAACAAAGTACTTTTCAATGTCACTGCCGTGAATCATCGCAGTTAGTGCAGGCTGCTTATTTTCAAGGAAATTCTCCAACCTCTTGATAACTTTCTCCATACACGATCTTTTTGATCCTGCATGAACATCCTGGAAAGCCTTGACACCATCTCTCAATATTAAGGTGGCCTCGTAAATCATTTTTGTGTACATATTGCTGGTATCCTCAATAAACAGCCTACGAAGATTATACGATGAAACGTTCACTTTCTCTCCCTTTCTGAACTGCCTCATGATCTTCGTTTCCTTTCTAGGAAGTTTTGGAAGCTCCACGTCGTATTCATCATCGTGAAACGTCAACGGACATCCGAAAGTAAAAGAATTCAATGCATCTAGATAGAACATCTCGTAGAACATTCTTCTGTAGATGTTATTTTGCCTTGCATCTTTAAACACGTTAGGGAAGTTTGTTGGATCCCGGTTTCCACCAAATACACGCACCATTTCAATTAGAGTAGTGAGATTTATTGCAGACTCAGGGTTAGTCTCGTTCAATTCTGGGGAATACGTGTGATAAAGCACAAGCATGAGCATAACTTGTATGTTTCTCCTAGTGACCTTTTTAAAGATCGAATTATCCCGCGGTAGTGACATCATCAAGTCTTTTGCAAGACCAATAAACTCAGGACCTACAGCAGGAGAGTTATTAGATGTGACAATCGCTCCGGAAGACCGCGATATATATGCAAACCTCAAAACTATCAAAAGCAAAGCTACAATTGATGCATTTTGCATGTGTGCCAAAGCCAATTTGCAAGTCCCATCTGACAATGGAACGGTCACATACGTTAGCTCCTGCCTAAAAGTGTCCTCATCTATGTATGGAATCATGCAATACACTTTGTTGAAGAAGTGATCGACAAGATCACGAAGAACAGCCATTGGAGGAAGTATCTTGTTGATTTTCTCCATTATTGCAACAATGTGGGCTGCATACTTCAGCTGCAATGCATTGGAGGCAGATGTATCCAAGCTGTCGCTTGTACAAGCCCGAGGTTCATTTATTGCTGCATCTGTTAGAAATGCTAGAGGTTCATCAATGCAAGTTCCGGGAAAGTCAGAAGCCTTCATCTGTATTCTACGATTGTACTCTGCATATTCGATGTCATGGCGATCAAAGTATGGTTTGAAGAGTCTCATAAGTTGGACATCACCTCGAATAAACGCCAAAAACGATGTTGTTCCGGAGTGCAGAACACGGTTTCCTTTAATAACAAGCTGGTCAAACCTGTTCGTCAACGAAATCAGTGGATCCTCATCCAAAGAATTATTTGCGTTGAACTCCTCCATGTTGTGAATTCCACTTTTGCCGCCTGACCCAGTGACAAGTGAAATATCGTCATATTTGGAGGGGTCGATTTCATTCAAGTCCATAATACGCTCAAGCTTCTTGATCCTCAGCTTTAATCTCAAGATCTCGCTTGTGAGTTTGGCTTTAGGTGTAGAGTTGGCTGATTCCTGTATTGCATACTTGCATAAACCTTCACTATGATATTTCACGCAGTTCGAACACGGATGCTTCCTGTCACACTTCAATTTTCTTTTTCGGCATATTTCACACGATGTGGGAATTCTGTTTCTCGTCTTTTTCACCCTTTCCTTTTTTTGTGGCTTTGTTGTGACCGACATGCTGTTTTAGATGAGGAAAGGTGGTAGTAGAGAGAACTGGAAGTATGTATTGCAAACGTAAACTAAGGTTATAGAAAATACGGATATGATGATACCTTGACTGATATTGAATTGTCTATGAAACTGTTATGGTATTCTTTATAGTGTTTTGAAGCGTATTTGATGCCTGAATCAGTGATATTAAGCCCCTGAAATTGATATTGAAAAGAAGGTGGTAAGACAGAAGCCAGAATATTAAAAATAATATATATATATAACTTCTGTTTCCGCAGATTGAAACTCAGGAAAGACTGACTGTACTTAATTCAATCGAACCCTTATTTATCGAGCAGTTAAACTGAGAAAGAGGGGGCGTATTATGGATGGATTACAGTGTACAATTTCCAGTATTTATATATTCTATTATTTGAACAATGCCTTTTACTTTAAAATCTGCCAATTAATTTATTGTTGCCTTATCCTGGCATTGTTTCTCAATGGAGGGCAAAGATCAATTACACGCACTGAAAATATATGGCATTGTAAGATGAAAAACAGCGGTTCTGGACTTTCAAGTACAACCGTGCTCCATAACTTTATTTCCGTTTGCTTTTTCGTCATATTTCTCTTGCTTTTACAATAATTTGACGTATGAAAATTTTACCCCTGGCATTTCTCTGCTATTTCTATGTATCACACTGGATATTTATAACTTTATGTCATTGGAAAGGGAAATTTGTCCATATATTGACGGTCAATTGGCTTGTATGATTTCTTTAAATCCGATCGGCGCTAATCAGCAAGTTTTTTTTTTTTTTTTTTTTTTTTCCCCCCCCCCCCTTTTCTTTTAGCGCGGAGACGAATTTGGCAAGAGTTCGTTAGTTCAGGGATAAAAATTTTAGTTGGTACATGAGCATAAAAGGAATAGCGGGATAATTTGATATGGTAAAGATTATAGGGATTGGCTTTCAATCAACATAAATATGATAGTTATTTAAGATTCAAAAAGATTCAAGTGCAACTTTAATGCCTCTCCGATTATTGACAATTGGTGAAGTTAACAAAATGGTGAATAGCGTATTCTTGTTGAATGCATTCTCTATGGATTAATACCAAAATGAACTGAGTCGTTCGTTTTGGTATGAAAAACCATGTAATTCAAGACACAGGTATTTCCAATAACATACTATTAAATATTGTTGTATTTTACAGGCACTATCAACCTGCAAACAGCATTTATACTAGTGCTATCTTTACACTACATTTCTCTTCAACAACTACCACATTTTTAATATCAGCGATTATAATGAGAATTATGTTAATATAAGTTCAAACTGCTCCCCTTACTCCCATTAAAGCACTCTACTACTTGATAAAATGAATGGGGTATATTCACCAATGGAACTCGTTACTTTCCACTGGCCTTGATTCCAGGATTTTGCAAGTGCACTAAAAGACGTAAAACAAAAAAAGGTGCTCGAGATACTAGAAATTGACAGCAGGGCGATAAAGGAAGCAGTGGGGAGAGTTTTGAGACCAAACCAAAGCTCAAAAGAAAGGAGGATGAAAAAGGAAAGTACTAAATATAAAAGTGAAATAACAGTGAAAGGACACATTGATTAAAGAAGAAGAAGAAAATAAAAAAAGGCATACCACATTCATCAGTACTCCTCGTCTTCATCAGGGAATGAATCAGCACCCAATTCAACGTAGTCTCTCTCTAAAGCAGCCAAATCCTCTCTGGCCTCGGCAAATTCACCCTCTTCCATACCCTCACTAACATACCAATGGACAAAGGCTCTCTTCTTGTACATGAGATCGAACTTTCTGTCGATTTTCTGCCAAGCGTCAGCAATTGCAGTGGTGTTAGAAAGCATACAGACGGCTCTGTTAACATCGGCCATCTCCGAGTTTGGTGGCTGGGTTGGTTTCTGGTAGCAGATACCAATCTTGAAACCGGTTGGGCACCAGTCGACCAATTGCACTGTTTTCTTCGATTTGATGTTTGTCACAGCGTTCGAGACGTCTCTGTTCACAACATCACCTCTGTACAACAAACAAGTTGCCATGTACTTGCCCAATCTTGGATCACACTTCACCATCTGGTTGCCAGGCTCAAAGCATGCCGCAGTAATCTCAGAAACGGAGTTTGACTCGTGGGTAGCACGTGACTTGGACAACACTGGAGCGTAGGAAACCAATGGGAAATGAATCCTTGGGTATGGAACCAAGTTGGTCTGGAATTCGTTCAAATCGACGTTCAAAGAACCGTCAAAACGCAAGGATGCAGTCACAGAAGAGATCACCTGGGCAATTAGTGAATTCAAGTTGTCGAAACTTGGACGAACAATTCCCAAATTCTTTCTGCACATGTCGTAGATGGCCTCGTTATCAACCATAAACGTGCAATCAGCGTTTTCAAGCGTTGTGTGAGTGGTCAAAACAGTATTGTAAGGCTCAACAACGGATGTTGTCACTTGAGGTGCCGGGTAAACGGCAAACTCCAACTTGGCCTTCTTACCGTAATCGTTGGAAAATTGCTCAAGCAGCAAGGATCCAAGTCCAGAACCTGTACCTCCTCCTAGAGAATGTGTAAAGAGGAAACCTTGCAAACCATTACATTGCTCTGCCATCTTTCTGACCCTATCGCAAACATCATCGAGAATCTGCCTTCCGACCGTGTAGTGGCCCCTTGCATAATTGTTGGCTGCATCCTCCTTACCCGTGATAAGTTGTTCTGGATGGAATAAATTCTTGTATTTGCCCGTTCTAACCTCATCAACAACATTTGGCTCTAAATCGACATATAGTGCTCTCGGAACGTACTTACCAGCACCAGTCTCCGAAAAGAACGTCGAAAAACCTTCCTCGCCTCCCTTAGGCTTTGTTAATCCTTCTTGTAGATATCCATCTGGTGTAATTCCGTGTTCTAAACAATAAAGTTCCCAGCACGAGTTACCGATTTGACATCCGGCTTGTCCCACGTTAACTGAAATAACTTCTCTCATGCTTTTTTTGTTTGTCTCTTCGCACAGATCTGCTTTAGATATTTGTGATGTTCTAAAGGGAAGAAGTAGAGAAGATCAATGGGGGATCAGGTCAGTAAGGAGAGAAAATATGTAAAATAAGAGGGGGGAGAGAAAAAGAGGCACCAAAATCTGAATAATTAGAGAAATGCGAAATTCTCCTCAAGTGTAAATAAATACGTAAATAAATGCGTTATTCGCTTTCTTACATTTTTTTTTCTTTTAACATACAATCTTTTTATTTACCTTAATTTTTTTTTTTTTTCTCTCAAGCGTCACCTTTGCCTGATACTGCTTTCGTTAGCACTGAAACTGAAAACAAAGGAAAACAAAAGGAATAAAATGTTTGAGAAATAACATGCCTCATATTATTTATGGTTATTGTCAGGATACGGTTATACCCATAGCTATAGTTATAGATTCACCTGAAATATCGCTAAACTGTTTTTTCCCCCTTTATTCAAACGATTTATCGGCTTTCATTTCTTTCTCTAAATTGCCGAAATAGCTGCGAATTCTCGAAAATGCTATTCATGATCCTTGATGCCATCACCAATAAATACCCATATTTTTTCATATTTTTCAAGTAGGTGATTATACCCACCCAGCTATCGGCATGTTTTCAACCCTTAACATATTACGTCTCGTCTTAGAAAGCTTTGCTCTCATTAAGGGCATTCTTGTTTACATTCTCCCGCATTGGGACGTGCGCGAAAAATAGTTGCAGACAAGGAACAAAGAAGAAATCACAAAACTTGGAGTCAATTTACTGGACAACCTTACACCAAACTGTTGACCCTACGTCTGCATTTGGTTGCAAATGCTTGTAAGGAGTAGTGGTATTTATTGAAGATCACCAATTAAGATGGTGCTTTTGTTCAAGTGCTCATTGAATTTTAGCTGTATTTATGTAAGACGCACTTAAAAGTCCTGTATAAATGTTCTGTTTAGCATTAAATAAATACCAGAATTGGAACAGAACTTAGCATGTTCTGTTGGTAAGCTGTTAAATTTAAGGAACATTATTGGGAATATTATCCGTTGGTTTTGAATCCAAACGTTACCTAGTTTGTTGAAACCTCATAATCCTTTTATTTCTAAAGTTGATTACTGTATCTCTCGGTAGCCCTTATGTCAAGCATCTAATAAAACGGCAATGAAGTTTCAAACGTTGCTTTATTGTACTTCTGTGCTAGCTAGTAGCTATGATTACTATGACCCAGCAACCAAAACATATTACTTCCAAGATGAAAAAGTTCTCACAACGTACAACTATGAGCCACTAAACCACTTTACAAACCAGCCATATGTATCTAATGGATATTTTGGTTCAAGAATCCCAAATCTTGGTTTTGGGTTCGCGTACGACCAAAATGAAAACTCAAGTAGCTCCCAGTTAGACGCCGGTTGGCCGCTTTTTAACAAGAGAAATGCTGGAGCTTATATTGCGGGCTTCTATGATGCACAAGAGAATACTACGGGCACGAATTTTCCTGATCTTCTTAAGAACGGATACGAAAGTGTAATCAGTTCTATTCCTCAATGGACACAAATGAGATTGGAGATCACATTAAGTGATGGACAGCAATATATTCTTGATCCTAATGATACTTCGTCAAGAGGTTCAATCTCTGGTTATACTCAAAGTCTTGATCTGAGTACTGGAAAGGTCACTACTTCTTATATTTGGCTCGGCTTATTACATTTGAGATTCACCCTTGTTGCACATAGAGAAATTGCGCAGCTTGGACTTGAACGACTAGATATGACCCTATTAGGCGAACCTGATTTAATATCCAATCTTCAGGTTGAGAGCATTCTTGATTTTAGTTCAACAAGTAGATGTTGGTTGCAAGATACTGGTATTGATACTAAGAGCAACTCCATATACATGAATGTCACTCCAGAGAATGTTCCATACATAACTGCAACTGTTTTCTCCAAAATAAAGGCAGATCCTCCAATAATGTTTAGTAATTTTGCAAATGGAAGCATGGTTGGATCAAGAGCAAATGTCACTTTTTCATCAGAAAACAGGCAAAGTACGATTTTGAAGTTCGTTGGAATATTGTCTGACGATTTAAAATCTAATAATGATTCGACAAGCACTTTTGAAGATGCCAAATCAATTGTTCTGGCTGCTTTTGATGTTTCTTGGGAAGAACTTCTGAATTCTAATGAAAAAGCATGGAAGACTCTTTGGGGAGAAAGTGAAGTTATTGTTTCGAACAACGAGTACATGACATTAGCAGCTGAAGCAAGCATATTTCATCTATTAGCAAATACGAGGACTTCGAATGTTGATTTAACTTCTGCCTTAGGAGTTACAGGATTAAGTTCTGATGGATATGCTGGAATGATATTCTGGGATTCAGATTTGTGGATGCTTCCGGGAATTCTACCATTTGCACCTTCGGTGGCTTCATCAATAGAGAAATATCGGTATTACATGCACAAACAAGCAGTGCTAAATGCACAATCCCATAGTTTCAATGGTTCTGTTTACCCTTGGACTTCTGGAAGGTTTGGAAATTGTACTGCTACTGGACCTTGCTTCAACTATGAGTATCATATTAATATTGCTATATGCTATGCAATACATGAACTTTACTTAAGTGGAGCAATCGATGATAACGTTCTTTTAGAAGAAGGTTGGCCAATTTTCAAGGACATAGCAGATTTCTTTTCAGATTATGTCCTGTTTAATGAAACATTGGGCAAATTTACTACATACAATTTAACTGATCCTGATGAGTATGCAAACCATGTTAATAGTGCTGCATATACTGCTATTGGAATTGCTCAGGTAATGAAATGGGCCTTACTATTTGGCACACATCTTCACCAAAAGGTGAATCCGATTTGGAAGCTCATCAGAGATAATATGTATCTCCCGGTCAATTCAGATGGTGATATAACATTGGAATACGATACACTGAACTCTACTATTTTGATAAAGCAAGCAGATGTGGCACTTATCACATATACTGATGATCAGGATGATTTTCTTACCAAAACCTACAACTACACAAGACAAAGAGCATACAATGACTTGGTTTATTATACTCAAAGACAAAGTCCGGATGGTCCTGCTATGAGCTATCCTGTTTATCTTGCAGTTAATGAAAAATTGAGCAATAAAGGCTGTGGCTACCAAACTTACCTTGAACAGTCTGTGAGGCCATTTTTGCGTTTTCCATTTGCACAAATGAGTGAGCAAAGCAATGATGACTATGACACTAATGGAGGAACACATCCAGCGTTTCCTTTTTTGACTGGGCATGGTGGTGTAGTGCAATCATTTACTTATGGGCTTTTGGGAATTAGATTTTCATATCAGACGCAACCAAATGGGGCTATACAGAGAGTTTTACACGTGGATCCTGTTTATTTACCTAGATTTGACGGTAACTACACAATTCGTGGCTTCCATTATTTGAATGAAATATTGGATATTGAGGTAGACAACACGTGTCTGACAGGAAAGTCAAATGATGGTTGTTCTGCTATTTTTACAAGTCATGGTATAAAAAATGAGCCCATCTACATATTTGTTGACGGTAGAAATAATGCTTCTGGTTTATACATGCTACCACCAAAAGCCACACTTTCAGTTCCTTTGTTTATTCCTCAAATGAATCTTGAAGGTGCACTTACCGAATGCTTTGCCGATGTCGTATCAATAACAGAGGGAGTTATTGGAGATGTAGTCAGTTCCATTGTTGATGGTGACAATTCTACTTATTGGCAAGCTGCAACCAAATCTGACTCAGCCAAGGTTGTCATTGATTTAAGGGAAAATCAGTTATTTAATCACGGATCCATTGTCTGGGGATCCAGACCAGCCTCCACCTTCTCTGTGTCAATTATTGAAAATTGCACATTCTTGAGTAATGATGATTTTAGCTTTCTACAGGAAAAGCTTAGGCTGGGTGATGAAGATTTGTTCCTTGATGTTGAGACCATCCTTAAAGATGAATCGGTACTGGTTACCAACCCTTATATGCCCGGAGATAATGACATTAAAATACAGTCTTTCAATTACACAAATTTCGACTTGGGCCAAAACTATACAGCACGGTACGTTATCTTAGAGGTGAAAGGTGTAATAGATAAAGATATTGATGATCGAGGTGCCGAAATCGCAGAGTTTGCTGTATTTTGAAGATGCTTATTTCTGTGAAGTATGGTTAAAGGTTTAAACCAACATTTTGTATGATATGTCTACATAATGAAAGCCATGTCCGTACCTTTGGAAGAGTGCGGTATATAAAAATGCATTACTTCTTATTACATCTAGTTCTGTATATGCCACGTGATCCAATTCCTTTATAAAAGAGCGCATGTAATATACGATTATCCAAGTTTCTATAGTCCCAAAAGTGTTGCGTAAGGTGAGAATTCGATCATAGACTCCGAATCTCACAGTAGTAAACTCAATTGTGCAACCATACACAAATGGTCACTCGGGTAAAGATATTCTCTCGGCAAACCCTTATCCATTTCATCTGGATGTGGCATTTTTAGCAAGCGATTAAGCCGAATGTGATTTTCATCCTCAAATTTTTCAAGACTGTCAACAGCACGATTATCTTCCTTGCAATTCCAATCTCTAATGACAAATATATAGTCAAGAAGACCTCTCCATGTGTGTGCCCAATTAGAAAAGAACGGTTCATTTCTGGTATTGTCTATTCCGGAATTCTTGGGGTCCACTAAACCATAGGCCACAGAATAAAGTGATATTGCTCTGTATGGCAGACTGTTGTGCAGCTTTTCCATCTCATCCACCATTTCTTGCTGCTCCTTAGTTGGCTCAAAGTGATCCGGAACAGGTGTTTTTGGTTGATTTTCCCCATAAAGCTCGATATTTCCTCCTTCTTCTTCCTCACCTTCTCCACCATCCCTTTTATTTGAGAACTCAAACGACGTCGAGCAGCCTATAACAGTCTTACACCTATCATCATAGTGAACCGGTTTGCTGGTGATGGAAAGATATGGTGAGTCAAATGGTTGCGAATTGAAATCACCTGCAAAAAAGCTCCACACTTTATTTATGTCTGGATGAAGAACTTTAACACGTTTCTCGAACTCTTTCGCCTTCATGAGGAGAATTGCAGTTTGACGTGTCCGCTCGTAAGTTCCGAATGGGTGCCAAAAGAGATGAGTTGTTCCAATAAGCACAGCACTATCCTTGTGTCCTTTTAAAGCCAATGCGATCACAATTCCTACATTTTGTGTAGTTGTTCGTGGTTCGATCCCAGCCGTTTCGGTACTATCATACTGGATATGTGTGTGGTCGATCATCTCAAACATGGATTTTCGAAAAAAGATCGCCACACCATGGCTCTTGTTCTCGTTTCTGTTAAAGTGGCCTTGATAACCTAGTTCACTCATTTTGGCAGTCCAAAACTTCTGGTAGTTGATATAATCCATTTCTTGCATGCAGATGATGTCACAATCGTAGTATTTCACCTCCTGATACAAAGGATTACTCCTCACTGTCCACTTCAAAATCCTGCCATTGTCTGGAAACATTGATCGCCTTATAAGAGTCTGTGCAAGTAAATTGTATGTCATGATTCTGAGCGGAATAGCATCTTCATTACTTTCAATAGGAATAATATGCGGCACCTCCAACAACTCTCTTTTCTTGAAGTATGGTCTATGTTGTGGGTCATCTGGATCTTTGCCCTCTGCAAGCAATTTAGCCCTCAAACTTCGTTTGGCTTCTCTTTCTTTCCTGATTCTCATAATTTCCTCAGGTGAGGGTCTGCCTTGATGGCTTTTCTTCTTACTTTTGTCTTTTGTCATCCTTTTTCGTTTGCTTTCACCACTGAAGTTCTTTGGTAATTTGTCACTCAAAGCAGATGTCATAAATGTGAAGTCAAAAACTGGATAATGAAGCTAGATCTAAAGGGTATCAAAGATGGGGTATGAAAATGATGAAGTGAAAAAAAAAGTGAAATAAAATAAAATCTAAAGTACAAAGAAAGTTCGAGGAACTTAACGAGACTTCTTAGACTTAGTCGTGTTTCGTTCTTTTCAAAGAATTTCCTTTCTTTCCTCTGATAAAGTGCAATTATTATATTTGCTGTCCGATTTAGGTGGTGGTGTGATATTTTGATTATCTTTGAGTGCGTACTTACGTCAAGTTGGATATTGTGCAGATAATTGATTATCATGAGTGAATCAATCAAGGAATCTACCGTTAGTGATAGTATTGATAAGCAGGCAACCAATACAACTAAATCTAAAAATGATGCGCAATCGGATGATTCTGAACTTATGAGAGCTAGGGAAGATTCTAAGCATGAAAAGATCACTTTAGACGAAGTTATCGAAATGAGACAGCAAGTAGAAATTCTAATAGACGCCGTAAACAAGAGGAAAAGAAAGTGCAAGGAGATTGAAAATGAAGGCAAATATTTGCAAGATTACATTGGCTCATTGGTTCAATCAGATACTCTCAAAAGATAAGTACCCACCGAAAATGGATTGAGATGAAAGGCATCAATAGTATACCGGACTAAATTTCAGACTTCATTATCTCTAAACCAGAATTGCTTGCTTTTGTTTCCTTTAATAAATCTACACCAATAGAAACAAGATAGCAAAGAATTAAGAATAAAAAAAAAATGAAACAACAAGGGGAGAGATCATGCAAAATTACCTCGGCGCTTAATTGAACATGTCTATAAATAATACTTCCTGGGCACATTATAGAATACCTCATAAAAGCGGTTTTTTATCATCGATCTCCCTCCCATTAATTAGTACAAAAATGAGCACAAACAGCGTGAAGCGACATATACCGGGCTCTTTAGCCCCTTTGACGCCTAATTCAGAAAACAAGCTCAACGCAATGAATGTTAAAGTTAAGTCGATAATTCCTGGCTTGGTAATGCTGGAAAGAGACGTTAACCAGCGACTTCAGCTTAACGAATGTGTCAAAAGAGGAAAGCCAGATAATGGGGCGGATAAGGAAGGTATTAAAGATCAAGAAAATGGATTATCAGAGAATATCCAAGTTGATATTGTGCCAAATTCATCCAGGAAATTCAAGCTGAAGAATCATAAACAGAATTTATACGGTCCAGAAATAAAAAAGCAGAGCCTATATATCCCAGTGCAAACGGGGAGACGGAAACGGTTTATAAATGCAGATATTGTTCCGTTTGACTGTCCACTAGCAAAAAACGGTCGACCACTTCTTATAAAGAGTTGTGCAAGACATCCTGTAAGTTGTGCAGCCCCATTTTTCGACTTTCCAGAGTTCGATCCCGCTAGTGCGACAGATGAGATGATATTAGTGGAAATCTTGAACTATGAGATGGATCATCTAGACAAAGGCATGCGGAAGGTCAGAACAGCAAAGGAGATTTTGAAGTTCAAGATGTACGAGCTATTTCATTTCGGGCAAATATGTATTGAGGATTATCTAGCGAGATTTCCCTGGGATCAGTTCTATTCTCCTGAATTGTACGCAGAGGCTATGAAAAGACAGGCAGAACAAGGTATAGGATTTGGATGCAAAAGCGAACATGTTGATATTCTTGCAGGAATAAAACCTGAGAGAGCAACATCGTATATACCAAAGACAGAGTACGCATTTGTTCCGAAGCAATAAGCTTGTACAGATATGCAATTACTTAGTGTGATTCAACCATTACACCCTGTAGCATTAACCGACCAGCAGCGCTTAATAGCAATAAATGTTTTTACCTTCAATCTCTCCTAAATTCCTGTATTTGATTGTTTACTCCTTGCTCTGGAGCTATAACCGATGCAAATATGCTAGCACCAGCCCAGCCACCTAATGTCTGAATAGTCTCGACATCCAACTTGCTATTTTTCCCCTTAAGCACCTTCACCAAGCTTTCTTTAAACATTGTGCGTAGCCAGGATATCTCCATTAGGCCTCCTGTTAGAATAACATGCGATGCCGTGCGTTTTCTTATATCAATCGGAAGATCAAGAATTGTGTTTACTGCAAGATCAACAGGTGCCTTTTCTTGCGAATCCAAATTGATCCACCCATTCTCACTTGGTAGTAAGCATTCTTTCAATGCATGCTTGATGACTTCTTTGGTAGCATTTTCTGCCTCTTGAGACTTTTCTCCATTCTCCATTTCATCTGTTCCTTCCATCTCAATTTCTCTCTTTACGGCATCTTTCTTCTTGCTCTCCTCCTTTTCGCTTTCTTCTTTGGTTATATCACTTTCAGCATCCACACTAATAGCATCTTTCTCTCCATTATGAGTACTGCTATCCCCATTTCCTCTATCATCTTTATTTTCATCCTTATTGATTTGCTCCTTCCCACTAGATTCGTCTACAGTCTCGTTATTTTCTTTGTCTCCACCTTTATTCTTATCTTCATGAGTTATTTCCACATTTCCATCCTCATTCTTTTTTTCATCATTATTCTTATCTTTTTGATCTTTTCTCGCTCCATCATTGCCCATCACTTCCTCTATACCTTCAATTAAACTCTCTATCCCCTCAAATGTTGAATTCTCCATAATGTTCTTGCTCCTAAGTTCACCAATTAATCGATAATGAACCATTCTTCCGGCCCGATCTGTATATGAAGCGTAATTGGAAAGCACTCTCCCATCATAAACTGGTACAACATTCACGTGATTCCACCCAAAATCAACAACAAGCCCATCCATCACACCTGCCCCAATACAGCACATTACTGCTGTCGGTACCAGAACAACTGATCTTGCATGCATTTTTTTTAGCAAAATGTAAAGAACAGTTTTCATGTAGCTGTCATTTGCAAACTGATCCGTCAACATGTATATCTTTGCATTTACATAATCAGCTTTGGTCTTCTTGAATATGTCATTAAACAAATGTATTAAATGGCCCTCTAATGCATATTGGAATCCACCAACATTTTTCCCTCGATTTTCATATATTAGAATGTCTGGATAGAACAGATAGCGGAACCAAACTAAATCGGTCTGTTCTTCTATTGTCAAAACGGTGTTTTCCTGCAAATTATTTACATTAACTGCATGATGAGAGCCTGCGTTGACTTTAAATAGCTGCTTTTGTGCATATTTCGATGAACTTATTCTCAATCCAGACGCATCTTGTCCAGATACTCCTATTTCAATGAATCTGCAGCCTATCTTCAGCACAATTGGATCATCCTTAACTTGATTTTCCAGAATAACTCTTTTACTTGATCTTCGGCTTTCTCCCAACATCATCTGCTAATAAGCGCCTAGATTTCCTATATTTTGCGAGAATATACCTTCTTTGTGTCTATCTCACCACTCAAAAGATTGTATGATCATGAGATGTGTCAGCACAGCCTTGGCAGAGTGAAAAAAATAAAATAAAAAGAAAAAAAAAGTAAATAAAAGAGTACAAGGGGATCTGCAGGTCTGCAGATGCTGGCATAATTGGAGATCTGTATAGTAAGATGCTTAAAGGTCGGTGTATTCAGTGTGAAGCATTTTCTCTGAAATCTGAAGCTTTAATATTTATTGGTAAAGATATAATTGTAAAGCGAACTTTTGGGATGTTAAAACAATCATGACATGGCCTCATGTTGCATGTAGGGTTGGTAGCATTCCCATGATGTTGTAAAGTAAGCATCAAAAAGCAGGTACATTATTCATCATAGAATAATCATTAATCATGAAATAATTTGCACAATACTATAGCATAGGATATAAGTGTTCATTAGTGTATCCTGGAACACTTTACTAATATTGAAGTAATCCACGAAGAATGATGATGCAAAAAAATACATCAATAATTTGATTGAATACTAAAATTATTTTCTTGTCAAAACAATGTAGCTCTCGAACAATGGAGTTCAAGTAAGTGAAGATGGTATTGTTATATCATCTGATCAATACG